>LDZP01000107.1_pt1 | contig 71870 bp, 67 predicted proteins | sample 615351 | NCBI WGS metagenome assembly LDZP01 (sample SAMN03408296, study PRJNA278302) | terrestrial metagenome | isolation source: oil reservoir sample I1 | place: USA: Alaska, North Slope, Ivishak formation | collected 2013
AATTAACTATATATCTATCCAGATATACCTGCAAGGCTGACGCCTTGCGCTGCCTTAACTGTCGATTCATTCGGAGAATCGAATCGCAGAATGCGGCAGGTTTTTTGTTCAACGCAAGGTTTGCTGAAAAAAAACCCGGTGCGCAAGGCATCGGGTTTAAGAAACACGTCATACAGCGGTGTTTTACGGTTTCATATCTTCAAAAAAGCTTTTCACACTGTCGAAGAAGCCGGTCTTCTTGGGCGAGTGGCTGTGGCTATTGCTGCCATCGAAGCTCTCTTGTAGCTGGCGCAGTAGATCGCGCTGCTCGTCGTTAAGCTTCACTGGTGTTTCAACCACGACCTTGCATAGAAGATCGCCTGCTACACCGCCACGCACGGGCTTCACGCCTTTACCACGCAGGCGGAACAACTTGCCTGTTTGGGTTTCGGGCGGAATTTTCAGCTTCACGCGACCATCGAGTGTGGGTACTTCAAGCTCGCCACCTAGTGCTGCATCAACGAAGTTGATCGGCACTTCACACTGTAGGTGTTTACCATCACGCTGGAAAATATGATGCGGCTTGATTGCTACCTGCACATACAGATCACCAGGCGGGCCACCGTTAACGCCGCTTTCGCCTTCACCATTTAAGCGAATGCGGTCACCGGTATCCACACCGGGCGGAATCTTGACGGAAAGCGTGCGCGTTTCACGTACACGTCCTTCACCATTACACTTATGGCACGGCACTTTAATGTGCTGCCCAGAGCCATGACAGGTGGGGCAGGTTTGCTGAACGGCAAAGAAGCCCTGCTGCATGCGCACTTGGCCATGACCATGACAGGTAGGGCAGGTCTCTTTACTGGAACCGGGTTCAGCACCGCCGCCATCGCAACGGTCACACTCAATATGACGCGGTACGCGAATATCGACCGTGGTGCCAGCAACAGCACTTTCCAGATCCAGCTCTAAGTTGTAGCGAAGGTCGGAACCACGTGCCGGGGCATTGGGGCCACGACGACGGCCACCACCGCCACCAAAAATATCGCCAAACACATCGCCGAATATATCGCTGAAATCACCAGCACCCGCGCCACCGCCACCAAAACCACCGCCTTGGCCGTCAACGCCTGCATGGCCGAACTGATCATAGGCAGCGCGCTTTTCGCCGTCGCTAAGCACTTCGTAGGCTTCAGACACCTCACGGAATTTTTCCGCTGACGTGTCATCGTCCGGGTTTCGGTCAGGGTGGAATTTTTGCGCCAGTCGGCGATAGGCCTTTTTGATCTCTTTCTGATCGGCCCCTTTTTCAACACCCAGGACTTCGTAATAATCGCGTTTGGACATAGGCCCTACGCCTCCTGGTTAGCTACGTACGTCTTGGCCGCGGAAACAGCAACGCGGGAGTTAGCTCCCGCGTCACCGCTTTCCTTGGCAGAAAGAGGTTAATTACTGCTTTTTCTGATCGTCGTTAACTTCTTCGTACTCGGCGTCAACGACGTCATCTTCCGGTTTGGTGCCTGTGTTGCCGGCACCGTCACCGCCCTCTTGCTGTGCCGCTTCTGCCTGCTCGGCGTACATTTTCTGCGCTAGCTGGCCGGAGGCTTCGGTCAAGGCATCCAGCTTCTTCTGGATGTCGTCGACGTCGTCGCCTTTAATCGCTTCTTCAAGCTCAGTGATCGCGGTCTGAATCGCCTGCTTCTCGTCTTCAGTCGCCTTATCGCCGGCTTCTTCCAGCGTTTTGCGGGTGGCGTGAATCATGCCATCAGCCTGGTTACGCAGCTGCACCAGCGCTTCGAACTTTTTGTCTTCTTCCGCGTGCGCTTCCGCATCGCGAACCATTTGATCAATCTCTTCGTCCGACAAGCCGCTAGAGGCTTTGATGACGATGGACTGCTCTTTGCCCGTGGCTTTGTCTTTCGCCGATACGTTCAAGATACCGTTGGCATCCAGATCAAAAGCAACTTCAACCTGCGGCACACCGCGCGGTGCAGGCGGAATGTCGGCGAGATCAAAACGACCCAGCGATTTGTTCTGCGCGACTTGCTTACGCTCGCCCTGCACGACGTGAATGGTCACGGCCGTTTGGTTGTCATCCGCGGTTGAGAAGGTTTGGGTCTTCTTGGTCGGGATGGTGGTGTTTTTGTCGATCAGCGGCGTCATCACGCCACCCAACGTTTCGATACCCAGGGTTAGCGGGGTAACGTCGAGCAGCAGTACGTCTTTAACATCGCCGCCCAATACGCCACCTTGAATCGCGGCACCAACGGCAACGGCTTCATCAGGGTTAACGTCTTTACGTGCTTCTTTGCCGAAGAAGTCAGCGGCTTTCTTCTGCACCATCGGCATACGCGTCTGGCCACCGACCAAGATCACTTCGTCGATTTCAGAGGCTGACAGGCCAGCGTCTTTTAGTGCCATTTTGCACGGCTCAAGCGAGCGCTGAACCAGGTCTTCTACCAGCGACTCAAGCTTGGCACGGGTCACCTTAACGTTAAGGTGTTTCGGGCCAGTGTTGTCGGCAGTGATGTACGGCAGGTTCACGTCGGTCTGCTGGGCGCTAGACAGCTCAATTTTGGCTTTCTCAGCGGCTTCTTTCAGGCGCTGCATGGCCAGGTTGTCGCCGGAAAGGTTGATACCGCTATCGGCCTTGAACTGGTCAACCAGGTAGTTGATCAACGCCAAATCGAAATCTTCGCCGCCCAGGAAGGTGTCACCGTTGGTGGCCAACACTTCGAACTGCGTTTCGCCGTCAACGTCAGCAATTTCGATAATCGAGATATCAAAAGTACCGCCACCCAGGTCATAAACCGCGATGGTTTTATCACCGCGGGATTTGTCCATACCGTAAGCCAATGCGGCTGCGGTCGGCTCGTTGATAATGCGCTTAACGTCTAGACCAGCGATGCGGCCGGCGTCTTTAGTGGCTTGACGCTGGCTGTCGTTGAAGTAGGCCGGTACGGTAATCACCGCTTCAGTCACCGTTTCGCCCAAGTAATCTTCGGCGGTCTTCTTCATTTTCTTCAGCACTTCCGCGCTTACCTGCGGCGGTGCCATTTTTTTGCCTTTTACTTCAACCCAAGCGTCACCGTTATCAGCTTCGGTGATTTTGTACGGCACCATCTTGATGTCTTTTTGAACAACGTCGTCTTTGAAACGACGGCCAATTAAACGCTTGATGGCGTACAGGGTGTTTTCTGGGTTAGTCACCGCTTGGCGTTTTGCCGCCTGACCGACCAGCGTCTCACCATCATCGGTATAGGCGATGATAGAAGGCGTCGTGCGGCCGCCTTCAGCATTTTCAATCACTTTAGCGCTGTCACCATCAAGCACGGCCACACAAGAGTTGGTGGTGCCCAGGTCGATACCAATAATACGTCCCATAGCCATTACCTCGAATTCGTTTGTTACAAAACTGAAAATTTGTTTATTAAAAAAGCATTAACAACATGTTTGCGGGCTTTCCCGCTGGGTTGCCCTTTATTTGGGGGCCGCCGCTAACTTTTCAAGGCTTTTTTTCACATCTTGTGTTGCCATTTTTTAATTGGCTTTCTGGCTAACCACGACCATGGCCGGGCGTACTAGACGGCCATTCAACAAATAACCTTTTTGCATGACATCCATAACGGTATTCGGGTCAAGATCCGGGTTGGGCACCATGGCCATTGCTTCATGCACCTGCGGGTCAAAGGGTTCGCCGTGCGGCTCAACGCTCTCAACGCCAAACTTGTTGAGCACATTTAGCTGCATTTTCAAGGTCATGGAAACGCCTTCACGGTGCGCGTCGGTGGCACCCTCTTCCATCGCCTCAAGCGCTTTTTCCAGGCTATCGACTACCGGCAGCAGCTCTTTAACGAATTTTTCCAAGGCAAACTTACGCGCCTTATCAACTTCCTGCTCAGCCCGCCGGCGCACGTTTTGCGCTTCAGCCGCGGCGCGTAACGCCTGGTCTTTGGCGTCAGCCAGGCTCTGTTCTAATTCGCTAACTTGGGCGGCCAGCATCTCTGCTTCAGGATTATCAACGCTGCCTTCAAGCGGCTCTTCGTCATTAATCAGCCCTTCCAGCTCGCCATTCATCAAGCGTTCTTCTGCAGCTTGCTCGGCTGCTTGCTCTGCGCCATTGGCTTCTTGCTCGTGGCGGGCCAGTTCGTTATCCAACGGAGTTTGCGGTTCTTTCGCCATGTTGTGCTCCTAATAAGTAGGGCGCTGCCACTTAGGGCTACGCGCAAATAAATAAGGCTATTAAGTCATTATGCGGCTTATATGGGGGTCATAAATTCCATCTCAAGAGGTGCATTGAAGTGAGTTATTAACTACTGTATAAATCAACAACGATTGGATACGTGCCCAGCTTCTATGCTGTACCGCCTCAGGAGGCGCTATGCTTACTCAGCTTGCTATTCAAGACTTTGCCATCGTCGATCATTTAGAGCTCGATCTAACCGGTGGCATGACCGCAATTACCGGGGAAACCGGGGCGGGAAAATCGATTCTGCTAGGTGCCCTTGGGCTGTGCCTGGGCGAGCGCGCTGATGCCGGTAGCGTACGCCATGGGCGCGAGCGCACGGATCTCTCTGCACGTTTTGATATTCAGCACCTGCCCGCCGCCATCGAATGGCTCAGCTCCCGTGAACTGCCTGCTGAGGAGTGCTTGCTGCGCCGCGTGGTCACCGCCAGCGGACGCTCCAAAGCGTGGATCAACGGCCATCCCGCGACTATTTCAGATCTAAAATCCCTCGGCGAACAGCTGATTCAGATTCATGGCCAGCATGCCCACCATGCGTTAATGCGCGAAGAAACACACCTGACGCTGCTGGACGATTACGCAGGGCTAAACGACGCCACTGACCAATTAGCGGAGACGTTTCGCGAGTGGCGCGCTGCGCGCCGCCAGCTGAAAAAGCTCAGTGAAGAAGGGAGTGAAGTAGAAGCCAAGCGCCAGCTGCTGCGCTATCAGGTGGAAGAGCTGGATCAGCTTGGCTTAGCGGAAGGCGAATTAAAAACCCTTGAGGAAGAACAGCACACGCTAGCCCATGCGGAAGAGACCCTGCGCGAAACCCAGTTTGCCGCTGATTGCTGCGCCAGCGATGAAGGCGGCGCGCTTTCGCTATTAAACCAAGCCTTCGCCCATTTAAGTGCGCTGCCCGGCAGCGACAAGGGCACGCTAGCCAACACGCTGGCCATGCTGAGCGATGCGCGTATTCAAGTCGAAGAGGCCTCCAGCGAACTGAATCGCCTCGCCAGCACCACTGAGCTAGACCCCGAGCGGCTCGCCTGGGTGGAAGAGCGCATGACCGACGTGCATCGCATCGCACGCAAGCACCACGTTGCCCCTGAAGAGCTATGCGCCCTACATGCGGACCTTCAGCGTGAAGTCGCACTGCTTGAAGAAGGTGGCGGCGACCTTGAGGCACTCAGTGCCCGCGTGGTTGAGCTACGCGAACACTATCGGCAAGCGGCTAAAAAAATCAGCGAGAGCCGTCAAAAAGCAGCCATTCGCTTAGGTAAAGAGGTGCAGCAGCAGCTGGGCTTTTTAGCCATGGGCAAAGCCCGCTTTGAAGTGGAGGTCACCGCGAAAGAAACGCCTGCGCCAGAAGGCCTTGATCGTGTGCAGTTTTTGATTAGCGCTAACCCCGGCCAGCCGGCACGGCCACTGACCAAAGTAGCCTCCGGGGGCGAGTTGTCACGTATCAGCTTGGCGATTCAAGTGGTTGCCGCAACGCATTCAACCGTGCCTAGCCTGGTATTTGACGAAGTGGACGTGGGGATCTCAGGTGCCACTGCCGAAATAGTGGGCCAGCTGCTGCGCAAGCTAGGGGAAAATGGCCAGGTAATGACGGTCACTCACCTTCCTCAGGTTGCCGCCCAAGCGCATCAGCACCTGCATATCGAAAAACAGGCAAAACGCGACACCACATTGACCCAAATGGCACTGCTTGATGAACGTGGCCGTATCAGTGAACTGGCGCGTATGCTGGGCGGTGTGACGCTTTCTGACCAAACCCTCGCCCATGCTCGGGAAATGCTGCACGCCAGCCAGCGCCCACCGCACTAGGCGTTACACAGAGCAGCGCCCTCGTTCTTGGGCGCTGCCCCGTTAAACTAATACTTGGCCAGCATAATCCATGACGGCATGCCTCAACGCCGTCAGCGATGCGCTCTCTGTTTGCCAGAAGTGCCAATAAAGCGGTACATCCAGTATAAATTCTGGCCCCACATCCACCAGCCGTCCGTTGGCTAGGTACTCTTCCACCTGAAGCTCTGGCAGCATGCCATACCCCAAGCCCTGCAACGCCATCCGGACAAAGCCCTCAGAAGAAGGCACGCGATGCTGACGGGCGGGCGGAGGCAGCCCCTGCACCTCTAAAAACTGGTGCTGCAGGCGGTCATCGCAATTAAAAATCAGGCAGGGCGCATCGACCAACCGGGCAGTGTCGATACGCGTTTGATAATGTTCAACAAATGCCGGGCTCGCTAGCGCCCGATAGCGTAAAACGCCCAGCGGACTCACCGCCCCCCCATTAACCGGCTGCGCTTCAGCACAGATGCACGCCATCACCTCGCCGTTACGCATTCGGCCAAGTCCCACTTCTTGGTCTTCCACCACTAAATCAAAGTCCATTTGGTGACTTAATGGGCATGCCGCTAGCGCCTGCGCCAGCCATGTCGCCATTGAATCCGCATTGACCGTCACACGCACCTTAAGTGGCTCGCCCTGCGCTTCGTCTAACAATCCCAACTCTAACTGTTTAACCTGCTGCAAGTGGTTATTCAAACGGCGTCCCAGCGCTGTCGCCACGGGCGGCGAACGCCTTAGCACCACCGGCTGGCCCAGGCGGTGCTCCAGCTGGCGAATACGCTGACTAACCGCTGACTGCGTGATATGCAGCTTCTGGGCGGCTTTTTCGAAACCGCCTGTTTCAATGACGGCACTCAGCGCTTCCAATAGCCGGTAGTCCAGCATTTCGTCATCTCCTTCACAGCACATTGAGAAAGCATAAATTCAGCACACCTTTTCGCCAGCTTGCTCACCGGGTACTCACACACTTAGTCACAAACTTATCCACAAACCGGTCACTGTATTGGGAAAGCTTTCGCAGGCATTACACATCCGCTTAAACCCGACCTGCCCGCTGTACTTACCCATCATTTCATGAGTAATGCTTATGAGGCATAAATATTATTCGTTAGATTAATAGACAAGCCCGCCTTTATTGTAAAAAGCTCATTTACCCGCACGAGAGGCACCGAGCATGACACCATCGCTACTGACGGGCTTTGGCATTTCTCTTGGTTTGATTGTTGCCATTGGCGCCCAAAACGCCTGGGTACTTAATAAAAGTATGCGCCGAGAGTATCCCTGGGTGGTGGCCGCCATTTGCGCCAGCATCGATGCCACTCTGATTACGCTAGGTGTTTATAGCATCGAGTCGATTCAACAACGGCTGCCCACGCTAGTCCCCGTCATGACATGGCTAGGCATCGCCTTGTTGTGCTGGCTGGGTGGGCAGGCTTTCAAACGCGCTTGGCAGGGCAACAGTGGTTTATTAACCAGCCAGCAGCGTAGCGTTTATAACGGGTGGCAAATTGCGGGCCAAGCCATTGCTATTTCGCTTCTCAATCCACATGTCTACTTAGACACCGTTGTGCTTATTGGCAGCGTCGGCGTCCAGCAAGACAACAAGGTTGCGTTCGTGGTGGGAGCCGCTTCTGCATCACTGCTGTGGTTTTTCGCCCTGGCAGGATTTGGGCGTTTCCTTGGCCCCAAACTGCAATCACCCCGCGCGTGGCGAATCTTCGACACACTGATTGGCATGATTATGCTGCTGGTAGCAGTATCACTTATCCCCGCCACCCACCGTTAAAACAGCCATTAAACGCTAGATATAAAAAACGCACCCAAGGAGCAAGTTTCACTGGCTCCCTGGGGGCGTTTTTAAGCGCGGCTAACGGCTATTTTTTATTGGCCGGGCCACTATCTTGGCGCGTAACGTCCGACCCACGAGGGCGCACGTAAAGCACAAGGGCGTGATCCACTAGCTCGTAGCCATGCTCTTGGGCTATCTCTTGCTGGCGATGCTCAATGATGTCATCAAGGAATTCGATGATTTCACCGCTTTCGAGGCACACCATATGGTCATGATGATCCTCTTGGGTCATCTCGAATACCGCGTGGCCGCCGTCAAAATTGTGACGAATAACCAAGCCCGCAGACTCAAACTGAGTCAGCACGCGGTACACCGTTGCCAAGCCAACATCTTCACCCGCATCAATCAGTGTTTTGTACACTTCTTCCGCGCTGAGGTGGTGCTGGCCCGAAACATTTTCGAGAATCTGCAGTATCTTGACGCGCGGCAGGGTCACTTTCAGACCAGCTTTGCGTAATTCATGGTTCTGATCGGCCATGGTCGCTCTTCGCAGTAACAGGTTAGGTCGGGTATGATCAACCGAAACCACGATAGTGAAGAACAGGCCCAAATGCAAAAATTGACTCAAATCATCACACTCTCCGTTGCCCTGACCGTTATTAGTGGCTGCAGCTACGTTGGTGTGTATAAGCGCGACATTCCCCAAGGTAACTTGGTTACCCAAGAGATGGTCAGCCAGCTTCAGCCCGGCATGACACAAGAACAGGTCACTTATGTGATGGGCAGGCCGCTGCTGGAGGCTCCTTTCGACGTTAGCCAGTGGGACTATGTGTTCCGTCTCGATAAAGCCTATGGCGGCGTGGAGCAACGCCGCGTCACGCTCACTTTCGACCCCCAGGGCCGTTTGGTGAACATTGAGCAGGAAGGCGATCTCTCAGCCGAGCTACCGCTAAAAGGTGAAAGCGGCATGGGGCCGGCAACGGAAGGCGTCGACCCAATGGATGCGCTACCGCAAGATGCGCTACCGCAATAAAAGCACTAACGCCCCTGATCGTTCGCTTGACGCCTTGCGCGCACTAAGCGAGCGGCCTTAGGGTCAATAGCCAACGGTCGATACACTTCCACCCGATCACCTTCGCGTAATAGCTGGGTCTCGGGGTCGCGCAGGGCTCTACCGAAAATTCCCAACGGCGCTTGCGTGAACGTATCACTAGGCAGTTCAGGAAAGAGCGCTGGCAAATCAGCCAGCATGACAGCTTGGCGGGCGGTGGTGCTCTCAGGCACGCTTAACGACACTAAGCGCTGCTTGTGTGGCAGCGCGTAGGCAACCTCAATAATGATACTCTCAGCGGCCATACAGCTCGCCGGCACGCTTAGTGAAGGCATCTACTAGCTGCCCTGCTATTTGCTGAAAGAGCTTGCCGAATGCCATGCTGAGCAAACGATTGGCAAATTCAAACTCCATTTCCAGGCTGACTTTGCAGGCATCCTCCCCCATAGGGGTAAACATCCAGCGGCCTTTGAGATGCTTGAAAGGCCCTTTCACTAACGACATTTCTATCCGCTCGGGCTCGAAGAGATCATTACGGGTAGTAATTGTTTGTTCAATACCAGCGCGACCTAGGGTCATTTCGCCGATTAGATGCACAGCATCATGCTCGACCAAGCGCGCCCGACGGCACCCTGGCAGGAACTCTGGGTAACGTTCGAAATCATTGACTAGGTCGAACATTTTCTGGGGGGTGTGCCGCACTAAGGCGGAACGATTGACGGTTGGCATTGACCTCTCCGCTGACTTCACAGTGCCCAAAGCGTATCATGGGAACATTTTTCAGACCCTAAATGGTATCACGCCTCCCCAAATAACAAAGGGGATGCCACTGACAGATTAACTATGAGGTTCCATGGCCACTAAAAAAGGTAAAAGCAAGGGTCCCGGCAGCAGCGTCATTGCCCAGAACAAGAAGGCACGGTTTGAGTACCATATTAATGAAACCTTAGAAGCAGGTTTGGTACTCGCCGGTTGGGAAGTGAAAAGCCTGCGCGCCGGTAAAGCCCAGCTCACCGACACCTATATCCTGGTTCGCAACGGCGAAGCCTTTCTGCTGGGCAGCCATATCATGCCGCTTAACACGGCCAGCACCCATGAAATTGCTGACCCAACCCGCACCCGCAAACTGCTGCTACACCGCAAAGAGATCGCCAAAATCTTTTCGGTCACACAGGATAAAGGTCACACCTGTGTGCCTCTAAAGCTTTATTGGAAACGCAATAAAGTGAAGTGCGAGCTTGCTTTGGTAACCGGTAAACAGCTGCATGACAAACGCGCCACGGAAAAAGATCGCGACTGGAATCGTCAAAAAGGTCGAATCATGCGGGAACATACCAAGGCTTAACTGGTCAATTAGTGGTGAGCACGTTAGAATGCTCACTTGTAATAAGGGGGCGACATGGTTTCGACGCCGGTGACAACCCTTGCGGTGCATGCCGAGAGCGTGATGTATCTCGTAAATCCCACATCACGAAAAATAGTCGCAAATGACGAAAACTACGCTCAAGGCGCGCTAGCAGCTTAAACACTGTTAGCTTCTTGTCTGGCTCCAAGGTGATGTGCCTATTCATCACTAAGGGGATATGAGCTAAAGCTGATAGGACCGCGGTTGGTGGTGTCTTCTCGCCAATCGTCAAACTTTAGAGGGCTCGCGTGGCTGAATCCTGATCGTCGGAGTCAGTTGCGTTAAAACAAATGACGAAATCTAAGCATGTAGAGCCAATAGGCGAGTGCTGGCGGACGCGGGTTCAATTCCCGCCGCCTCCACCACCTTACTATACAAATCAAGCACCTACGGGTGCTTTTTTTGTTTGATAGCCCTTCCTACCGCACCATCATCTTGCGCCTAATGAGCCCCCAGGCGCTTGCAGCAAGCCGTTAACTACTCTCTCACTCCTAGGAAGTTTGGATGTCCCTTACTATCAAAGCTCGCCTGATCCTTTTGATCGCCTTTTTAATTGCCCTGATCGCCGTTGTTGGCGGCTTTGGGATACGCGGCATGACCGCTATGGACGGCGCCATAGAAACCATTTATGAAGATCGGTTAGTTCCCGTGCAGCAGCTCACCCGCATTGATGAGTTAATGCGTGACAGCATCATCGAGCTCAACCAAATCAGCTTGACCCATGAGATCACTAGCGGTGAGCCTGCCAACAGCGCTAACCGTCAGTCCTACTTAGACACCGTAGCCGCTAACACTGAGACGATGGAGCAGCTTTGGTCAGCTTATATGGCTACCTTTTTAACCCCCCGCGAGGCCGAGCTGGCCGAGCGCTACACCAACCAGCGCCGCACCTTCTTCCAGCAGGGCATGGCACCAGCCATCGCTTTCTACGAGGCTGGCAGTATTGATCGCGCGACGACCCATATGGTTGAGGTAGCCCGCCCCGCTTTCATTTCCGCCAACCAAACGCTGCGCAATTTGATTGACCTGCAAAGCGAAGTAGCACGCGCCGAGTACGCCTCGGCAGAGTCGACGTTTAGTTTTATGCGCTTCCTAACCGCCACCATGATCATCCTGGCGCTGATCGTTGGCTCCCTAAGCGGCTGGAGGCTGATTCGCGCCATCACCCAACCCCTAGGGCGCATGATTGGCTACTTTAAGGCGATTGCCGCCGGCAACCTGAATAACCATATTGAGATCGAACGCCGTGATGAAATCAGCCTTGCCCTTGAATCGCTGAGCGAAATGCAGGTTCAGCAGCGCGAGCTGGTCGCGCGGATTCAGCACTCTGCCCAAGCTATCCATACCGCCTCCGGCGAGATCTCCTCGGGCAATCACGACCTCTCTCAGCGTACGGAAGAGCAGGCCGCAAGCCTTCAGGAAACCGCCACTAGCATGGAGCAGGTTGCCGCAACGGTTAAGCAGAACGCCGACAACACCCGCCAGGCAAACGAACTGGTGCGCAGCGCTCGTCAGCTGGCCGATAACGGTGGCGAAAAGACAGCCCAGGCCATGGGCAAGATGCATGAGCTTGAAGAGAGTGCTGCAAAGATCAGTAGCATTATTTCAGTCATCGACAGCATCGCCTTCCAAACCAACATACTGGCGTTGAACGCCTCAGTGGAAGCCGCCAGGGCAGGAGAACAAGGGCGCGGCTTTGCCGTGGTCGCCAGCGAAGTTCGCAACCTCGCCCAGCGCTGCGCCACGGCCGCTAAAGAGATCCAGACGCTGGTCACCCTCGACGGTGCGCTGGTCAAAGACGGGAGCACGTTAGTTCAGCAGGCAGGCGAAGCCATGGAGCAGGTGGTTGGCAGTGTGCGGCAGGTCTCCGAGCTGATGGCAGATATCAACGCTGCGTCAGAGGAACAGTCCCAGGCGGTGGAGCAAGTCAGCGTGGCGGTTAGCCAAATGGATCAGGTCACTCAGCAAAATGCCACCCTGGTGGAGCAGTCGGCAGCCGCCGCATCGGCGCTGAAGTCCCAGGCAGATCTCCTGGCCGACACGGTTAGCGCATTTCGCATGAATGATCACGCGACGGGGCTAACATCGAACTCAGTAATACCGCGCACCCTGGCCACTGCCAACGCCCCTGCCTTCCCGGTAGCAGCGGCTACCCCTGCGCCCCGCGCTAACCGCCAACGCAAAGCAGCAGAGGCGGAGCCAGAGTGGGAAGCCTTTTAGGCGCTAGCGGATTTAACACTGCCGATCCAAGGATACGCTAGCCTTTAGCAAGATTCGCAAGCACGGGGCTGACCCTAGGGGTTGGCCTTGCGGTCTGTATCGAGCAGGCAGTCATGGCAACGTATAGGCAACAGAAGGCTATCTGCTTAAAAAAGCGGATGAGCAATGCTAAATGGAAGGAATATGCCAAATGGAAGAAAGATGCTAAATGGAAGGAATATTTGCTGAAGTCACAAACGCATCGGGCCCCGCCTAAGCGGGGCCCGATCATCGAATCTAAGCGATTCGAGTACTTAAATAATCGCTAGGATTAAGAAAGCAGCTTGATGTTTGAAGCTTGAAGGCCTTTCTGACCTTGGGTAACGTCAAAAGAAACGTTAGCGCCTTCAGGCAGAGTTTTGAAGCCATCAGACTGAATTTCAGAAAAATGAGCAAAGACGTCATCGCTGCCGTCAGACGGTGCAATGAAGCCAAAACCTTTAGAATCGTTAAACCACTTAACTGTGCCAGTTGCCATGATATAAATCCTTTTCGCTAATCGCGAATTGTAAAATTCCTGGTATTACCCAGATAAATAGTGAGTAGAACAAGGAATACAATTACAGACTACCGAAAGAATTCGAATGCTTCTGAAACTATGCTTGCTTGCTAACTTACTAACTCGGTGCATCTTGCCATGCACGTAGCAGTAGGTCAAAGCTTTTCCGCTTTTAATTTATCGACTACCCCAGAGCAGCAGTAAAATTTAGCCATTAACCGTCGTATTGCGAGCGGCTGGGTGACCGTGTTTGGCCAGTGGGTACTGCCGGGCGCTGCCGCCTCACGGGGCTACGAAGCCTGTGATGAACTAATGCCTTCACAGTTACTATTACCTAAAGGATTAATTTACTAAAAAAATACGCAATCCATTTAAGAAGAACTACTTTCGTTCGTTTTTATAACGTATTGCATTGCAATATAGGCTGTTAAACTATTGGGGTTTTTACACCACTTCTGACAACTTAACCATGAGGAAAAACGTCACATGCCTACCTTGTGCCAACCCTCTTGCCAGCCTCGATTATGTCGTCGCTGGCTTTTTTTGTTAGCGGCCTTACTGCTGTGCGTAAGTCCTAGTGCTTTTGCTGTGACCGGTGACTTAGACCTAACCACCTCTGCGGTTGGCTTTTTCGCTGTGGCAGTTTTCGTCCTGGCCTATGCCTTGGTCATGGCGGAAGAAAAAATTCACATGCGCAAATCCAAGCCGGTGTTAGTAGCGGCCGGTATCATCTGGAGCCTCATCGGCTGGGTGTATGTCCAAAATGGCATGTCGGATGCGTCAGAGTACGCTTTCCGAGTGACGCTGTTGGAGTTCACCGAGCTGATGCTGTTCTTGCTGGTGGCCATGACCTACATCAATGCGATGGAAGAACGCCGCGTCTTTGACGCGCTGCGTTCATGGATGCTGCGCAAGGGGTTTAACTACCGCACGTTGTTTTGGCTCACCGGCGGTCTGGCGTTTGTGTTGTCACCCATTGCCGACAACCTCACCACGGCGCTACTGATGTGCGCCGTGGTAACCAAAGTAGCAGAGGGCGACCAGCGGTTTATTAATCTAGCCTGTATCAATATCGTCGTTGCCGCGAATGCGGGGGGTGCATTTAGCCCCTTTGGCGACATTACCACCTTGATGGTATGGCAAGCGGGCATGGTTGAATTCCAGGAATTCTTCATCCTGTTCTTCCCGTCTTTGGTTAACTTCCTGATCCCTGCTTCCATCATGAGCCTGTTTATTAAAGATGAGAAACCGGCCAGCGTATATGAAGATGTGTGGTTGAAGCGCGGTGCCCGGCGCATTGTGCTGCTGTTCTTATTAACCATTGTTACTGCCGTGTTGTGCCACGTTGTGCTCCACCTGCCGCCGGTACTAGGCATGATGACTGGCCTTGGCTATTTGCAGTTCTTTGGTTATTACCTGCGTCGCAGCCTGCCCCGCTCGCTGGAGCGCAAACGCGAGCGTTACAGTCGCCGAGGTGACAACCGCAAGCTTGAGCAGTTGGGTAGCGTAGTGCCCTTTGATGTCTTTAACCGCGTTGCACGCGCCGAGTGGGACACTCTGTTGTTCTTCTATGGGGTCGTCATGTGCGTTGGTGGGCTTGGGTTTATGGGCTATCTTGGCCTGCTCTCGGAAGCGCTCTATACCGGCTGGAATGCCACGGCGGCCAACATTACGCTGGGCGTTGTGTCAGCCGTGGTGGATAACATTCCGGTGATGTTTGCCGTGCTGACTATGCAGCCGGATATGTCCCATGGCCAATGGCTGCTGATTACCCTTACGGCTGGCGTCGGGGGTAGCTTACTGTCGATTGGTTCAGCGGCCGGTGTGGCGGTGATGGGCCAAGCAAGGGGGGCATATACCTTTATGGGCCACTTGCGCTGGTCGCCGGTTATTTTACTCGGCTACATCGCCAGTATTTTGGTACATATGTGGCTAAACGCTGAGAGCTTTGCGCTTTTCGGCTAAAAACCAACCTATAAGCAAGCAGCCCAAACCCCTTTTCAGCCCGCTGGAAAGGGGTTTTTAATATCTGAGCTAATGAAAACTGATCAACTCCCCGGCATGGTAAGCGGGCCCGCGCGCGTTACCACTCGCTGCCACGCGGCGTCTTGCTCAATACGAGACACAAACGCAGCAATAGCGGGATACTTTTCTAATGATTGGACAGCGGCGACCGCCTGTAGCGGGAAGCTCATTTGAACATCAGCGCCACTCGGCCATGGCCCAGCAAAAGTGCCGTGTGCTGATAAATGTTCGTTAATAAAGGTGAGGTGCTGTTTAAGCTGCGGCGCAAGAAAGCGCTTGTTCACCGTATCGCTAATCCCCTTAGCAAGCGGCTTGATGAACCAGGGTGACTGCTTGGGAATTTGACCAAAGACAAGCTGCATCACCAGCAGCGGCATCAATGAACCTTCGGCATAATGCAGCCAGTAACGGTAATCAACCCAGGCTCGCGTATCGTCTGGCGAAGGCTGGCAACGTCCTTGACTGTAACGTTGAATAAGGTAATCAATAATCGCCCCTGATTCAGCCACGGTGAGATCGCCATCGGTAATCACCGGTGACTTACCAAGCGGGTGGATCTTTTTCAGCGCGTCTGGCGCTTGCTGTGTCTTACCATCGCGCTGGTAAACAACCAGCTCATAGTCCAGCTCAAGAACTTCAAGCAGCCAAAGAATACGGTGAGAGCGGGACTTTTCCAGATGGTGAACGTAGATCATAAACACTCCATAGGCTGAGTTGTACGCCAGCTAAGTAGGAAATAACAACACTTAACGCCGAGTTAGCAGGGTAATGCTGATAAACCGACCCTGCTCAGAAAAATTCAATCGGTAAACGCCATGCACACCCTGACGTTCTACCACTCGGCGAATCGCCTCGGCGGGGAATATCACCCAGCGGCCATCCAGGCTACGGGCGCGCAGGTTAGCAATGCGCCCTTCATAATGTGCTAGGCATTCTTCATAGGTAAGCTCGATAACAACATCAATGGTTGGCATAACTCGGCGCTGTGGTCATAAGGTGCGTTAATTGATCAACTGTATGATAAAACTGATGCGACAAAGCTGAGACGGCACGGCTGAGACGACAAGACCGATAGTACTAACTTGCACTGTCAGCATTGCTCGCTAATACTTAATGATATCTCAACGCTAACTTCGTCGGTAATGACTTATGACTGCCTCTTCGATTACCCCAGCCTCTCTATCTGCCTGGGCCTTTGCTGGTGCCAGTGCAGGATCTCCACGCGTTGAGCAAACCGCTGAACAGAAGAATGCTACGGATAAAGATTCAGCGTCGCTCAACGACACTAATGGCCGCACAGAGAGCAATCGTACCGAAGGCAGCGAAGAAAGCACCGCGGCGGCTGGCCCCAAACGCGCTGACGGTACGCCCATGGCGCCGGAAGAAATTCAGCAGTTAGAACAATTGAAAGTGGTAGATCGCGAAGTACGCCAGCACGAGATGGCTCATCAAATAGCAGGCGGAGCCTATACGGGTGGTGCCAGCTATGAGTACGAAGTTGGCCCGGATGGTAAACGCTACGCAGTAGCAGGCGAAGTCCCCATTGATTATGGCCCAGTACCTAACGACCCCCAAGCCACGATCGAAAAAATGCAGACCGTAATCGCCGCGGCAATGGCACCTGCAGAGCCCTCACCCAAAGATCTCCAGGTAGCTGCCCAAGCCCGGCAGTACCTACTGGAAGCCAAGCTGGAAGCGGCTATACAACACAGTGAAATGGAGCAAGCACGCAGTTCTGGTGCAGCTACTACAACGCCTGACGAACCGGCCACTGCTTTACCGGCTGCTGATGAGCAAGCTGCTTAACCCGCAGGCTGTTTAACTGATAAACGTTTAACTGACAGGGATTGCCAGAGAGCCCCACTCTTTACGCGCGGGCCATTTCACTAACCAAGCGGGCAGAGAGTCAGCGGGCATAGGCCGTGCAATTCCATAACCTTGAGCTAGCTCGCAGCCCAGCGCCATCAACGCTTTGGCATGCTCAAGGGTTTCCACGCCCTCTGCCAGCATTGGCCGCTTGAAGCGATTCGCCATATAAATGACACTTTCCACAATCGCCATATCGTCGTGATCAATAAGCATGTCACGCACAAAACTCTGGTCGATTTTAATCAAGTTAACAGGCAGTTGGCGCAGATGCGTAAGCGACGAAAACCCAGTGCCAAAGTCATCAATAGCAAACGTCACTCCCAGCAGCTGGCATCGGGCCATATTTTTTAGCGCTGCTTGTACATCATGCATCGCGGCGCTTTCTAATACTTCTAACTTTATCAATGACGGTGATACGTCCGGATGCGTAGCCAATAGCTCGCTTAATCGCTGGCTAAAATTACTGTTCAATAAGTGGGTAGGGCTAATATTGACGTTAACGGGTAATCTAATATCTTGTTTTTGCCACTTGGAAAGCTGGCTTAGCGCCTCTGTTAATACCCACTCCCCTAAGTCGACTTCTAATGTAGTAGCTTCAATGATGGGTAGAAACTGCGCTGGAGAGAGCAGCCCATGCTCAGGATGCTGCCAACGAATGAGCGCCTCTACCCCCACCACTTTCCCCGTTCGCATATCCACTTGCGGCTGATAGTGAAGCCTTAATTCCCCGTCATTAAGCGCATCAATAAAACGCTGACGCTGCTCGTGACGCACCTGTAGCTGCCGGTCGTGATTAGGGTCAAAATAGTGGAAAGTGTCACGGCCACGCTGCTTAGCGCGGTACATCGCCTGGTTGGCATGACGAAGCAGAAGATCGCCCTGTACCTGGTCATTCGGGTACAGCGTTACTCCAAGGCTTGCGGTCAGATTAATCGTTTGGCCTTCAATCAATAGCGGCTGACGAATGGAGGTCAGCAATTTCTCAAAGAAATCATCGTCAACACCATGATGAAGCAGCAACACAAACTCGTCGCCGCCCACGCGCGCCAATACATCATCACCAAATAACAAATGGCTTAAACGCAGGGCAAAGGTAGAAAGCAGCGCATCACCCACTGAGGAACCCAGCCGGTCATTAATGTTTTTGAAGAAATCGATATCTAATGAGCACACGGCCAGCGGCAACTGCTTTGCATCGGCGTGCTGCATGGATTCTTGAATCAATTGCGTGAGCAGTTGCAGGTTAGGCAACCCTGTCAGGGCATCAAAATAGACTTCACGGTTGAGATGGCGGGTATGAGCAGGAATGGCGGATAGATCAGCCAGTACAACGACATGGTGATTAACCTCACCGTGCTCATCGCGCACGCGATTAATCGACATCATTCCAGGATAAAACTGGCCATCGTGGCTACGATAGCTCACTTGGCTTTTACTACGATCACGTAACGGCAGCTCTTCACACACTAATCGCGTGTTACGGCTATTATCCAACGGCAAAATACTAAACGCTTCTGGCGTTTTACCCTGCACATCTTCCAGTGAAAACCCGGTGAGTTCACAAAAAGCGGGGTTAACTTCCAGCACCCTATTGTCCGCATCAGTAATAATAATCGCCTCATTAGCATAGCAAAATGCTGATTCAGCAGGAGACGCAGCATGGCTAACAGGCGCAGCCGCCATCGCGTTCGAGCAGAGCAGTGCAGATGGCCGTTGGGAAGGTGGCAATTGAGAAGATGGTCGCTGGGAGGCTTGCCGAGACAAAGACGGCTCCTTTGGAACACTCAAGGACTGATACATACGTCTCTGCTCTCCTTGATCAATTTACGAAAAAACGCCTTGAGCGCCCAGGCATCACCTTGACTGCACGCACATAAACGGTGACTTTTTAACATGTTACCACTGTATCGCGGCCGAGGTGTTTGGCGGTATACAGCGCCTTATCAACGCGGCCGATGATATTGTTGTGCTGCTCCCCCAAACGATACTGCGCCACGCCAACGCTAACCGTAACCTTCTGATCACAAAATGTTTCTTCCCTAATCCGCTGACGCAGCCTTTCGGCAAACACGCCGGCTCCATCAAGGCTGGTATTCGATAATAAAATGGCGAATTCCTCGCCACCCCAGCGGGCAAGCAAATCGCTTTCACGCAAACAACCTTTTATATAGTTCGCCAGCTGTATAAGGATTTCATCACCAATATCGTGCCCGTGCTTGTCATTGATCGCTTTGAAGTAATCAATATCAAACATCAGCAACACAAAAGGCGTTCGAGTATTCGTCGCATCGCTTATACATTTCAATAACGCATGGTCAAACGCGCGGCGGTTATACACCCCCGTGAGATGATCTCGTTTGGCATGATTTTCCAGTTCAAATTCAATACGCTTTCTTTCGGCTATATTGTGAAAAACGGAAACGTAGTGACACACCTTGCCGTTTTCATCGACCACGGCACTGATCGACTGCCAGAGTGGGTAGGTATCACCATATTTATTAAGATTCCAAACTTCTCCTTGCCAATGGCCGGTATCCTGCAACGCTTGCCATAATTTCCGGTAGAACTCTTTATCATGACGGCCGGACTTAAACATTCGGGGCGTTTTGCCTATTACTTCGCTGCTGGTATACCCCGTAATGTCTGAAAAAGCTTGATTAACGCGCTTAATGATCATGTCAGCATCGGTAATTAACGTTGCCTGCCCCGTTTCAAACGCCGTGGCCATCAGCCTAAGCTCATTCTCCTGCTGGCGCCGGTGGGTTATATCTTCTTTTGTCGCTACGAAATTAGTGATCTCGCCGGCTTGGTTTTTGACCGGTGTAATCGTTTCGGACTCCCAATAAAGGTCACCGCATTTACGCCGATTAAGCAGCTCACCTGTCCATACCTTACCGCTTCGTAGCGTAGCCCATAGCTCAGCGTAAACCGCATTCGGGGTCATCCCCGATTTTAGCAGTGCGGGCGTTTCCCCTAACAATTCATCGCGCGAGTAACCGGTGATAGCGAGAAATTGCTGATTGACGAATTCAATACGCCCCAACGCATCCGTGATAGCCGTCGCCACAGGACTTTGCTCCACGGCTATATAAAATTGTTCAAAACGTAGCCCCGTCGAACCCTGCTGGTTAACCAGCATTGGGGGACGTTCTTGTGGTGCCTCGGCAATTCGTGGCTGATTCATTGCTATCTCTTTATATTGTTTTTAGCTATGAAACGATGGTGACGGTGCTTCTCAACTATCTTGCTAACCCGTCATCATGAGTTAGCAAGATAATAGCTAAATTCCCCTTTTTATAAATACTGACTAATACTATTTAGCAGTAAGAGCGACCATAGAATTGATACAGGTCAAATTAACCCGTTGAGCTAACAGCGCCGCCAATACAGCCACCAGCCACCCTTTTTGCATCAGGAAAACGCAGGCGTGAAACCTCACTGGCTTGTCCAACGGGCAACGTTAAATAATCGCGTGCCGAACCCGCGCAGAAATCCACTCCGACACCAGCACGGTGGCGAAAATCATCATAAAAATGACGCTGACCTGATCCCAAGCGAGGCTATTGATTGAGGCATTCAACTGCAGCCCAATGCCACCGGCACCGACCAAACCCAATACCGTCGATTCGCGGATATTAATATCCCAGCGGTAGACACTAATGCCCGCAAAAGCCGGCATTACCTGGGGCAGTACGCCATAGTTCATTACTTGCATGCGGCTTGCGCCGGTCGCGCTAATCGCCTCAACTGGCGTTGGGTGAATCTCTTCAATCGCTTCGTAAAGCAGCTTACCCACAAAGCCGATGGAGCGCAGCGCGATGGCGATAATCCCTGCCAGCACGCCGGGCCCAAGAATGGTCACCAGCAGCATCGCCCAGATAAGCGAGTTAATGGAGCGCGATGAAACGATCACCATCAGCGCCACACTGCGCACCAGCGGGTGCGGCGTGGTATTGCGGGCGGCCAAAAACGCCACCGGAAATGCCATCACAATCCCTAGTAATGTGCCTATCGTGGCGATATTCAGGGTGTCCCACATGGGCTTCCAGAGCACACTGGCATAGCTCCACTTCGGCGGGGTCATGCGGCTAATCAAATCCGCCCCTTGCCGACCGGCATCTTCGACAAATACCCACATGGTATTGTCGGAGATGACCTTCCAGCAGAGCAGAAATAGGCTGACACCCGCCAGCCACGCCAGGTAATGCAACCATTGGGCGCGCGTGGTGCGCCTGCGCCAAACAGGCTGCCCCTGGGGTGTAGTCAATACAGGCATAAGGTTCTCCATTATTACGAGCCGGCGTTGCTAAACCAGCGTTTACTGGGTCCAGCGGCGGACATGGCTTGAGCTGTACTCGCACAGCAACACGATGGCGATGATAATCAGCAGAATCGCCGCAGAGGTGTCGTACTCATAGCGGCTTAGTGACGTATTCAGCGTGGCACCGATACCGCCCGCACCGACAATGCCGATCACCGCCGATTCCCGGAAGTTGATGTCCAACCGATACACTGAAAGCCCGATGAGGCGCGGCATCACCTGTGGCTGAACGGCATGGTTCATGGTCTGCCACCAGCTGGCACCGGTGGCGCGCACCGCTTCCACCTGACGCCAATCCAAATCCTCGATGTCCTCGGCCAATAGCTTGGCCATAAAGCCAATGGTCGCGAATGCCAGCGTGATCATCCCGGCCAAGGGGCCAAAACCGAACATCACCACAAACAAAATGGCGATGATGATCTCCTGGAACGTGCGAGACACGGCAATAATGGCGCGGCACACCAAGTAGATCGGTAGCGGCGAAATATTACGCGCCGCCCCCAAGCCCACGGGAATCGCCAGCAAAACACCCACTACCGTGGAGGTGAGCGTCATGGTCAAACTTTCTAACAGGCCCGCGACAATATCGTCGTAGCGGCTAACAAAATCGGGCTGCATAAAAGCGCCCAAAAAATTAACCGCCCGCCCTGCTCCTTCGGCCACCCGTGCCCAGTTCACCTCTACCGAAGCAAGCGCCAAGGTAAGATACACCACCGCTCCAATGGCAAGCCCCCAGCGCACGCGTGGGTTTTCGATCAGCGGTAGCCGCCGCCACTGGCCGCGCTGCGCCGCCTGCTGGCGTGCCTGTGCCTGTTTTTGTGCCCGCGCCTGCGCCTGTATTAGCGGTGCCTCAGCCTGCTCGCTCATCGTGCGCTCCCCGCCGCCAGTGGCGTCACTACACGCTCATAAGCCGTGTTCAATGGCGCGTCGTTAGTAACACCATCGCTGGTGGCTTCATCGTCCATCGGCTCTGGCGTGGTATCCCAATCTTCCTCACCGTAAATTGTGGTGAGTATCTCGCTGGTGAGTTCGCTGGGAAGGCCGTCAAAGACAATTTCACCCGCCCGCAGGCCAACAATACGATCCGCAAACTGCTGCGCCAGCGCCACATCGTGAATATTGATAATCGCCGCCAGCTCGCGCTCAGCGCATAGCTCACGAATCAAACGCATGATTTGGCGGGAAGTCTTCGGGTCGAGGCTGGCGGTTGGCTCATCCACCAGCAGCAGCTTGGGGCTTTGCAGTAGCGCCCTGGCAATGCCGACCCGCTGGCGCTGGCCGCCGGAAAGAGCATCAGCGCGTTTATCAATGGCATGCGTCAGCCCTACCCGCTCCAACAGGCGAAAAGCTTCGACCACTGCTTCCTGAGGGTAACGGCACAGGAAGCTGCGCCAAAAGCCGACGTAGCCGAGCTGGCCGGAGAGCACGTTTTCCATCACGGTTAAGCGGTCTACCAGCGCGTACTCTTGGAAAATCATGCCCATGGAGCGGCGGGCATGGCGCAATTTATGGCCTGAGAGCTTAGTGAGTTCCGTCTCTTCCAAACGAATGCTGCCTTGCGTCGGCTCAACCAGCCGGTTTACGCAGCGAATCAGCGTACTTTTACCCGCGCCAGAAGGCCCAATCAGCGCCATTACTTGGCCCTTGGGCAAGGTGAGATCAATATCGGTCAGCGCTCTGTCCCCAGTGGGGTAGCGCTTACCTACGCCGCTTAGTGTCAACATTTCCCTACCTCGTATGTATAACGAAACGGCCAGAAAGGGAGCCTTCCTGGCCGAGCAGCACTGTTTATCTGTCCAATCAACCTATCTGTCCAATCAACCTATCTGTCCAATCACACCCACCTAATCGATCAATCGCAGTCGTAAGTCACGCCGTTGGCGTCAGCAATAGTACGAATGACCGACCAATTTTCCTGGTAGCTAATCGGGATAAACTGCGCTTCGCCAGAGTTGGCAAATTCCGCTTCAAGAGGCGTGCCTTCCCAGTCGTAGCTAAAGAACGCGTTCTGAATGTTTTCGGCAAGCTCAGGGTGTAAGTTATGTGCCAAACCGTAAGCGGTGGTGGGGAACGTTTCTGAGGTATAGATGATGTTGTAGTCGTTCTCGCTAACCACATCGCGAGAAACCATGCGCTTTCTCACCGAGTTAGCAATTGCTGCCGCGTCGTAGTCTTTATTGACCACGCCTAAAATCGAGTTGTCGTGAGAGCCAGAGAAAGCCGTTTCAAACTCTTCGCCCGCTTCCATGCCGTACTCAGAACGCAGCAGCGCAGAAGGCGCGCGGAAACCAGAGTTAGAGGTTTCTGAGGTAAAGGCGAGCTGGCGACCTTCAAGGTCTTCAACAGAGGCAATACCGCTGCCCGGGTACGTGATGATCTCCATTTCGTAACCGAAGCTGCCGTCTTCAGAGGCCATCATGGTAAAGGGGCGCAAGCCACCACAGTTCACAGCAACGGGCGTACTACCGGTATTAAAACCGGCGACGTGCAAGCGGCCTGCACGCAGCGCTTCCAGCTGTGCAGCGTTAGACTGCACTGGGAAAAACTGAACCCGCTTACCTGTTTCTTGTTCCAGATAACGAAGGAAATCAGACCATACGTTGGCGTAAACAGCCGGGTCTTCTACCGGCGTGTAAGCAAACACTAGCGTATCGGGGTCGACCCATTGAGACGCGTCGCTAGGCACGTCAGCGACCATATCACCATCGTTATCGACATAGCGCGATGAGAGATCCGCAGAGGCATTCACCGCAGCCAAAGCGAACACACTGGCAACGGCAGCGCTGATAGCAGTACGTGGAGTGAAAGTACGTGGAATAAGAATACGCGGAAGCGCAAGGAAAAAAGAGGAGGTCTGCATGGGGCACCTAAAGCGTTGTTAAAAGATAGCGACAATCTTGATCACTTCAGATGACAACCTCAGGGCATATATATGATCACTTGGTTACATGTTTGATCGCACTACCCTGCAGCCCTGGCAGTGCAGCAACCACGGCGCTCCACAAACAGGCTATTGCCCTGAATTTTCTTGGCTTGGTGCTTTAACTCTGAGAGTTGGGCGGCGATATCAAGGGCCTTACAGGTCGTGGTGTCGAAAACGGGTTTTACCGCAATCGAAACACTCACAAAGGGGTAAAACGTGACGATATTTTGACGATTTTCAATATGAATCCCCCCCTGTGCGCGGTCAGCCTCCTCGTAAAAGCCTGGTGCCATTGCCTCGAAAGAATGCAATATTTGTCGGCAGACGTTCTCCCAATGGCCTAGCGGCAACAGCATCATAAAGTCATCACCACCTATATGGCCGATAAAGCCACCGGCACTTTCTACTTGCGCTTGCAGCAACCGCGAAAGCGAAATGATAATGTGATCACCTCGGGCATAACCGTAAGCATCGTTAAACGCTTTAAAGTTATCCAGATCAACATAGGCGGCAGCAAAACCCGCTTCCGCGGCTAAGTAGGTGGTGAGCGTTTCGTTAATCAAAATATTGCCCGGCAAGCCGGTAAGCGGGTTAGCGTGACGCGCCTGGCGCACTTGGATCGCAGTAATCTCACGCAACAAGTCAACAATGTTGCCCATGCCCAAGTAGTTGCCATCAGCGCTGACAATGGCAAAGTCTTCCTGCTCAATATCCTGGCTGTCGGTCAGTTGCTGGCTCAGCACTTCAAGCGGCGTATTCGCCTCTGCTACCAGCATGCGGGTATCAGCCACGTCCAACACGCAGCGTTTGGCATACAGGGCATGGCTATAGCGGTTGGTAAAAAGCGTCAAAAACGCATTGCGGCGCACCACTGCCACAGGCTTACCGTTATCCAACACCGCGACACAGCGCAAGTTGGGGTATTGGCGAAACCGCTCGGCCAGCAACATCACCGAGTAATCCGACGTTACCGCGTCAATAGCGCGCAAAATGGAGCGCGCGGTGCGCCCGGCGACGCTTTTTAATTCTGTCGTTGCAGGCAGCAGCATATTGAGCTCCAGCAGCGGTTGCTCGCTGGGGCGGGCAAAATAAAAGCCCTGCAGCAGCGCTAGGCTGCGGTCAAGCTCCCACAGGCAAAGGTGCTCGGCGGCCGTTTCGACCCCTTCCGCAATGATTTGGCAATCCAAACTACGCGCGACATCCAGAATCGAACGCAGAAACTCCCGCTTGGCAGGCTCCTGGTCAATCCCCGAGATAAAACTACGATCAAGCTTAACGAAATCAGGCCGTAGCTCCGACCAGTGGCGCAGGCTGGAATACCCGGCCCCCAGGTCATCCAGCGCCACTTGAAAGCCCATATCGCGGTAGTGAGCCACCGCTTGGCGCATCAGGTGGTAGTCGTTAATCGGCACGTGCTCGGTCAGTTCGATCACCACCCGCTCTGGGGGCAGGCCGCTTTCGCGAATAAAACCGAGCGTTAACCCTTCGCGAAAGTCACGCTCTACGATGGTCAGCGGCATGACGTTAAGAAACAGCAGGCCAGGCAGGTCGAGCGCTGCAAAGCGATTAATGGCTAACCGGCGGCAGAGTAAGTCCAACTCCACCAACAGCCCCGCCTGGGTCGCCACATCAAACAGCCGTAAGGGGGAGTGCAGTGGCGATGCTTTAGGGCCACGAATTAACGCTTCGTAGCCATAAATCGACTGCTGACTAACATCCACAATGGGCTGAAACAATACATGCAGCTCTTCTGTTGCAATAATTTGGTTAAGCCACTGTGCTTCTTGTGCGGTCATGTAACGGCGGTCCTATCCCTACGTCTTGTTTACAAGCGCTGTCTGTAAGAGCTGTCTCTAAGAACTGTCTCTAAGAACTATCTGCCCGCTCTGCTGACAAGCGCTATTAAACAGAAATGATGTTAGGGATATAAGCGTGCGTTATTTTCATGACACTTACATGACAACCAACGGAAGAGCCATGTGGCCAGCAGCGCACTTAACCGTGCAACAAGTTAAAGCACTACCTCATAGCCTTCAAACTTAGGCGGGCCAAGATAGATACCTTCTGGCGCTTTAGCATTGGCATGGGCCTTGCGAAATGCCTCTGATTTAGTCCAGGCGCGGAAGGCCGCTTCCGATTCCCACACGCTGTGGGAAATAAACACGGTGTGATCTTCCTGGCTTTCGCCCTGCAGCATATTGAATTGTTTAAAGCCTGGCACTTCCTCCAGGTGAGAATCGCGGTTGCGCCACACTTCTAAAAAATCCGCTTCGCGGCCTGGGGTAATCCGAAAACGGTTCATGGCGATATACATGCACTCTCTCCTACTGGGTTGATTACGCAAACGCTACCTTGATGGTAACGTCATGGTTTAGCGGCGAATAGGCTTTACGGCGAATAGCCCTCAACCGCCAAGGTACGGTATGGCTAAGGCACCCATCCAGGTCGTTTGGTTCAAACGCGATTTACGCATACACGATCACGCGCCGCTTGCTAATGCCGCCGCGGCTGGCCCCGTGCTGCCCGTATTCGCCATTGAACCGGGGCAATGGCAGGCACCCGACAGCGCCCTTCGCCATTGGCAGTTTGCCGCAGACTCGCTTATTGATCTTTCCCACGCGCTGCAAACACTTGGCCTGCCGCTATGTATTTGGCAGGGCGATATGGTCAATTTGCTGAACGCCCTGAAAGCCCGCTACGGCCGCATTACCCTTCACTCCCACCAGGAAACCGGCAACGCCTGGAGCTTTGAACGGGATAAACAGGTACATGCTTGGTGCAAAGCCAACGCTGTCACTTGGCAGGAAGCGCGCCAGCAGGGCGTTATTCGCGGGCTAAGTCGCCGCACGGGGCACCAAACCCGCTGGGAGGCCCACTGGGAAACACTGATGGCCGCGCCCACCTTTCTAGCCCCGCGAAACGCCCAAGTGGCTGAGGGCTGGCAAGCCTTCCATCACCTTAACGTTGAGCAACTACACACCTTAACGCTGGGGTTTGATACCACACCCTGCCCCCAGCGCCAGCAGGGCGGGCGCAGTGAAGGCCGCGCACTGTGGCGCAGCTTTGTGGGCCAGCGCGGGCGGCGCTATCGCGGCTCGCTTTCCAAACCGCTGCTGGCCTGGGAGTTTGGTTCGCGGCTGTCACCGCACTTGGCCTGGGGCACGCTCTCCATGCGCGAAGTGGTGCAATCCCTGCGCCGCCAGCGGCAAAAGCACGCCGACGACACCGCCTGGGCCCGCTCACTGCGCGCCTTTACTTCACGGCTTTACTGGCACTGCCCCTTTATTCAAAAACTTGAGAGTGAGCCGAGTATAGAATCGCAAACGCTGCACCCGGCGCTGCGCGGCCTGCGGGAGCGCGACCCGGAACACCCCCACCTGATCGCCTGGAAGCAAGGCCAAACCGGGGTGCCGCTGGTGGATGCCTGTATGCACAGCCTGATCGCCACCGGCTGGATCAACTTTCGCATGCGCGCCATGCTAATTTCCCACGCTACCTTTGGCCTGGGGCTGCATTGGCGGGAACCGGCGCTGCACCTAGCGCGGCTGTTTACCGACTTCGAACCCGGCATTCACTACCCCCAAGTGCAGATGCAGGCAGGGGCCACCGGCACTAACGCGCTGCGGGTGTATAACCCGATTAAACAAGCAGAAGATAACGACCCCACAGGCGAGTTTATTGCCCGCTGGGTGCCGGAGCTTTCAGGCCTGCCCTTAGAATGGCGCGCCAAACCCTGGGCGCTGCCCGAAAGCCTGCGCCAACGGTTCGGCTTTCAGCCCGGCGAGCACTACCCCATCCCCAATGATTTCGAAGCCGAGGCGCGCCACTGGAAGAAACTGCTGTATGAGCTGCGCCGCACGCCGGAAGCAAGGGACGCCAGCCAAGCCATTGTGGATAAGCTGGCTAGTCAGCGGCGGCCTTCTGCTCGGGGTGCTAGAAAAGCGAAAGCCGATAATCGGCAGCAGCTTTCGCTGTTTGATGAGGGCGTGAAAAACCATAACGGCTAAACCCACACAGCTCTTAACAAACCTGCACGATCTTACAATACACCTATCCACCTTTCACATATGCTTCCAGCAAAGCAGCCGCCTCACGGCTCTGTAGAAAACCCACTAATCAAAACTAAAACAGATTAATATCTGGCGAGAAAGCGACTGGCAATGATGAGTAAGTATTTAAACACCAAAAAAATGCTCTCTGCTTCAAATACAGCGGATTATCAAGCTCTGCTACCGCAGCTATTGATGGCCATTTTTGCAATAGCTCCAGTAAGTATGCTGTTCGGCTTTACTGCTTATCAAGCAGACTGGAGCATTGTTGAAATTTTTCTCGTAAGTTTACTAGGCTTTTCTGGAAGCGGGCAGTTTGCCGCTCTACCTCTATCTGAGACTGGTGCCAGCCTTTTAACTATTGCTTTCGTTACCACTATGATCAATAGCCGATATTTTGCAATTTCGCTTTCATGCTCAAAAAAATTACCAAAAAACAAGCTGCTTAAGGTTTTTGCCTCCCATGCACTCGGAGACGAAGCCTATGCAATTGAGCAGGGGCATAACCAAAGAGCCATGCTGATAATTCGCTTCACTATTTTCTTGTCCTGGATACTCTTTGGGGTAGCAGGCGGCATTATAGCGGGGCTGTTTCCAAACCTTTTACCTGATGACATCAATGCCAGTATTCCTGCGAGCTTGGTACTTCTGTTTCTTGCCATCTCTTATCTTCAAAATCGACCTTATAAAAGTGGTTTGATAACTTTTCCAAAGGCAACGTTAGGCATTTTAATAAGCGGAATTTTCTACTACACCCTTGGTGGCATCTACTTTTGGATCCCCTCCATCATTCTATTATCCGCCATCTTCTATTTAATGAAGAGAAAATATTGAGGAATAAGTATGGCAGATAATTTTTTGGTGATTTTTGCTCTTCTACTTACAAGTGTCATGGTAAGAGTTCTTCCCTCTTTGCTCACGATTAACTTCGGTGCTAAGGCCCAGCATCTGATTGATGAGGTATTACCTACTTCTATTTTTATTTGTTTCATTACTTATATTGTGATGCCAGAGATTACTAACGGGCTTAATCTGTCTATTTTTTCTTTTATTGCAGTAGGTATATTGGCAGTTATATCAAAAAGTGGACTGATCCTAACGACAGTCGTCGCCACTACTCTATATTACGTATTGAGCTGAATAGCCCGCAATACGAGATCGCGTCAAAGACAGGCTATATAAACTGTCAAAACTGGATCACTAGCTTTACTTAACATATATTCCACTGCATGATAATCCTGCATTCAGACAAAAGCCGATAACTTACCGCATATGCTAAACTCTTTTAATACACAGATAGAAAGATTTGAAGCCTTTTTTTCTGGCGTCGCCTTTGAGCCCCACCGGCACGATACGTATGCTGTAGGTAGAACCCTGACAGGGGTTCATTGCTTCAATTACCGAGGTGAAAAAAGAACTAGCTTACCTGGCAATACCATTGTGATTCATCCTGATGAACTTCATGATGGTGAGGCTGGTACGAATGACGGCTTCCACTACCGCATCATGTATATTGAGCCCTGTGCTCTTCAAGCGGTGCTTGGTGGCCGCACATTACCCTACATAAAGGGAGGCGTTAGCACAGACCCTCGACTTCATGCCGCCACAGAATTTCTTATGAATGACCTTCAAGCTGCTCATGAGCAGCTTGAAGAGGAAGATATCGTCTTCGAATTAGCCAATGTTCTCTCTGCTGTTGCCGGTCACAAAAGAGGTAGGGTGGCATACGACTATAACGCTGCAGAAAAGGCTAGAGAATATATCCACTATTCGTTAGATTCTCAGATCACACTGGATGATTTAGCGTTAGTGAGTGGCCGTGAAAAGTGGAGTTTATCAAGAGATTTCAGGGCATTATATGGAACAAGTCCATACCGTTACTTGACCATGCGGCGTCTTTCGTTTGTAAAACACTATTTGACCCAAGGCTATTCGTTGTCGTACGCCTCGGTTTCAGCTGGTTTCAATGACCAGAGCCATATGACAAACCACTTTAAGAAAGCCTTCGGTCTTACCCCTACTCAGTGGTTGTCTAGGTTTAAGAAAGGCTGGAGGGCCAGTGGCGACTAATCACCGGCAACTCAAAAACATTCAAGTTTCCTCTATGGAGCCCAAAACCCGCCAATCGCCAACAGCTTTCGCTGTTTGACGCTGGCGAGTAGAATTCACACTAGTCAGCGCCGATTCAGTTCCGCAAGGACTTTTGTTCCACAAGGACTTTTATGCGCCATCCTGTTGATCGTTTCGCCACACGCTCTTCTTCTGTGCCCACCACGCTGCGGCGATGGGGAATCTTGAGCGTTGCGCTGCTGCTCTCTGGCTGCGCCACGTTTGCGCCCAACCCGCCGCAGGATCAAAGCAATATCTGCGAGATATTCCGCGAGCAGCCTAGCTGGTACGACTATGCCCGTGAGTCACAAGAAAAGTGGGGCACACCGATTGCAACGCAAATGTCGTTTATCCAGCAGGAGTCTTCGTTTCGCAGCCACGTGCGGCCTGATCGCAAGCGCTATCTAGGCTTTATTCCTGGCCCACGGCCCTCTTCCGCCAAAGGCTACGCCCAGGCTCAAGACCCGGTGTGGGGCGAATACCAAGACCAAGCCGGCAGCCTGTTTGCCCGGCGCACTCATATGAAACACGCCACGGATTTTATCGGCTGGTACAACCGAAGGCGCAGGCGGCTACCAACGGGGCACTTACCGCAATAAACCCCATGTACTGCGGGCGGGCAGCCAAGTGTCAGCCCGTGCTAACCGCTACCAAGCCCAGCTCAACAGCTGCGAAGCGGAGTTTCAGTGCCGCAAGTTTTATCAGGTATGGCCGTTTTGTCGCGGCGGTTGAAAGGCCGCCCCTCTGCAGCTGTTTCTATCCTTCCCACTTCATCTATAACTACTTCACCTATAACTACTCCACCTATAGCTATTAGCGATAAAGGTGGTTGGCACTCACTAGTAAACTGGTCTATTCTGTTTGCCATTGTTCAACTGACCGCATTCAAAAGGAGCTTACTTGATGGCTTTCGAAACACTGTTTACCCCAACCCAACTGGGTAGCCTATCCATCCCTAACCGCGTGATTATGGCGCCGCTGACCCGCTCGCGCACGCCAGATAGCGTGCCGGGCAAGCTGCAGGAAGCTTATTACGGCCAGCGCGCGGGTGCTGGGTTGATCATCAGCGAAGCCACTAACATCTCCCCGACCGCCCGTGGCTATGTGTATACGCCCGGCATCTGGACCGATGAGCAGGAAGCCGGCTGGAAAGGCGTGGTGAATGCCGTACACGCCAAAGGCGGCCGCATTGCCCTGCAGCTGTGGCACGTGGGTCGTGTTTCTCACGAAATGGTTCAACCTGAAGGCCAGCAGCCGGTCGCGCCCAGCGCGCTAAAAGGCGAAGGTGCCCAGTGTTTCGTAGAGTTTGAAGATGGCACCGCAGGCCCGCACCCCACCAGCACCCCGCGCGCGCTGGAAACCGACGAGATTCCCGGCATTGTCGATGACTACCGCCAGGCCGCCGTTCGTGCCAAGCGCGCTGGTTTCGATATGGTCGAAGTTCACGCCGCTAACGCCTACCTGCTTAACCAGTTCCTGGCCACCGGCACCAACAAGCGCACCGACCAGTACGGCGGCTCGCTGGAAAACCGTGCCCGTTTCCCTTTAGAAGTGGTTGATGCGGTCATTGACGTCTACAGCGCTGATCGGGTTGGTATTCGCTTAACGCCGTTTATCGAACTATTCGGCCTAACTGACGACGAGCCAGAAGCGATGGCGCTCTACATGGCCGAGCAGCTTTCTAAGCGCGGTCTTGCCTACCTGCACTTCAACGAACCCAACTGGGCGGGGGGCGATATCACTTTCCCTAACGGTTTCCGTGAGCAGATGCGCGAGCGCTTTAGCGGCAGCCTGATCTACTGCGGCAACTACGACGCCGAGCGCGCTGAAGCTCGCATCAATGAAAACACCACCGATGCCGTTGCCTTTGGCCGCCCCTATATCGCCAACCCGGACCTGCCGGAACGTTTCCGTATTAACGCGCCGCTGAACGAGCCGAACCAGGAAACTTTCTATGGCGGTGACGAGAAAGGCTATACCGATTATCCATTTATGAATAACGGCTACGATCGTATGAGCTAATCCGGTACGTTTTTAGTTGCCAGTTCAAGCCGGTCAAATCAAAGAAGCATCACTTAGCAAAAGTCGCGTAAACCCTCGCCCAATCGGGCGGGGACAAAAGCGGGCAGCGCGCTAGCGCTGCAGGGGTTGATCTTCGCCCCTCATCGTCTACTATGTATAAATACACAGTTAAGAGCCGGTGCGCCATGCTGAAAACCACCAAAGTCCGCCTTTACCCGACCCCTGAGCAGGCTGATTTCTTACAGCAGCAGTTCGGCGCAGTGCGGTTTGCGTACAACAAGGCACTGCACATCATCAGCTCGCAGTACAAGCGGCATGGCACTAAACTCCGCGCTAAAAAAGACCTCAAGCCGCTACTGGCGGTAGCGAAGAAATCCCGCAAATACCATTGGCTTAAAAACTACGATTCCATTGCGTTGCAACAGTCGTGCATTCACCTGGATCGTGCCTTCCAGAACTTCTTTAACCCTCAGCTGAAAGCCCGCTATCCCACGTTCAAGCGCAAGCACGGCAAACAGTCGAGCTATCACTGCACTAGCATTAAAGTCGGCGATAACTGGATTAAAGTGTCGAAGCTCACGCCGATTAAGGCGCGGATTCATCGGGAAATCACCGGCACGCTGAAAAGCATCACCTTAACCCGCACCACCACGGGGAAGTATTTTGCCTCACTGCTGGTAGACGATGGCGTAGAGGCACCCGCACCGCTGCAAACCGTCAATTCGGTGCTGGGGGTCGATATGGGCTTAACGCATCTGGCTATTGACTCCACTGGCCGCAAGGTGGCCAATCCTCGCTTCTTGAAGCGGGCGCGAACGAATCTGCGACGCAAACAGAAAGCGCTCTCCCGCTGCCAGAAAGGCAGCAAAGGCCGTGCAAAAGCGCGGCTGAAACTGGCCAAGGCGCACGAGCGGCTCGCCAATGCCCGTGCTGACTTCCAGCACAAACTGTCTCGGCAACTCATTGACGACAACCAAGCGGTGGTGGTCGAGACCCTCAACGTCAAAAACCTGCTAAAAAACCGCAAGCTGGCCAAGCACATTGCCGATGCCAGTTGGTACAGTCTGATCGAAAAACTGGACTACAAAGCCAAGCAGCAAGGCAAGCATCTGGTTAAAATAGACCAGTGGTTTGCTAGCTCCAAAACCTGCGCGGGCTGCGGTCACAAGGTCGAGTCGATGCCGCTCAGCGTTCGCACCTGGGATTGCCCAGGCTGCGGTACTCAAGGCATCGACCGCGATGTAAACGCCGCGATCAATATCCGCCAGCAAGGCATCTTGCACCTCAAGGCCGAAGGACTGTCGGCCTCTGCCCATCGAGGCCTGTGTAAGCCCGGTCACGCACCGGCAACGGCCTGAGACGTGGGAAGCCTTGCCCGTGGTCGCGTAGCGACTCAGGGCGGGGAGCAGTCACGTGGTGCTTTTTTACTGTATACGCTTTCCCAAACGCTGCTAGGCTATTAGCCCTTTCATTTTCAAACAGCCGACGAGCGCTTGATTCGCTGCTGGCGCTAGCCCTTAATGTCACTGTATTGCGGTCAAATAACGCCTAGATTTATGGTCAAAGAAGCTTAAGTGGTCACTCAGATAAAGGGTTCACTCTATGGATTACACATCGCTTGCCATTGTGCTTGCCAGCTTATCGCTGCTGTTGGGAGTAATAGCAGCCTTCATCTTTGTTTACATTATTATGCCCAAGCGGCGGCGGGCGAAGGCAAAGGCTGCAACGCCACCTACGCCGCCGGTCACGAAAACATCTTCTACGCCAGCACCACCGCCAGACGCGCCGAGCGCTAGCGCTAGCAAAACGTCGAGCAAGACCAAACAGCACGCACTGTTCGTTATTTTCGCCCACCCAGATATGACCACCGATGAACGCCTGACCGAATGGTTAAGGGGCAAGAGCGCCCACTACGACGCTCTCAAGAAGGTGTTTTTAATCGATGGTCAGCAGCCGTCTAACCCCATCACGGTGGCCAACGCCTTTCCGCCGGGTGAAATGCCAGACCTGCTGCGCGGGGAAACCCATAAGCCCATTCAAGGTATTAGCCTGTTGGTGAAACCGCCGCTACGTAAGCGGCGCAATCAACAGATGCATGTCTATGTGGAACTCGCCAAAGAGATGCAGGCGCTGTTTAGCGGTGAGATGCTTGATGCCGAGCGCGAACCCGCGACCGATGTCACCTACCAACGCATTATCGGTTAAGCCCGTTTGGCTTATACGATGCCTTGGTTAACCGACGCCTTGGTTAACCGATGCCTTGGCTGCGCAGGTAGTCGTCGTAGCTGCCGCTGAAATCGACAATACCTTCTGGCTGCATATCGATAATGCGCGTGGCTAGCGATGAAACGAACTCGCGGTCGTGGCTGACAAACACCAGCGTGCCGGGGTAGTTTTCCAAGGCCAGGTTCAATGCCTCGATAGATTCCATATCCAGGTGATTGGTCGGTTCATCCATCAGCATTACGTTGGGCTGAGTAAGGATTAACTTACCAAACAGCATGCGCCCCTGCTCGCCACCGGAAATCACCTTCACCGATTTGCCGATGTCATCGCTGGAAAACAGCATCCGCCCCAGGGCACCGCGCACCACCTGTTCGCCGCCGTTGGTCCAGCCCGACATCCATTCAAACAGCGTGGCGTCGACCGCAAAATCATCGCTGTGATCCTGAGCAAACACGCCTACCTCAGCGGCTTCGGTCCACTTCACTTCACCGGCATCCGGGTGTAGCTCGCCCGCCAAGGTTTTCAGCAGCGTGGTTTTGCCAATGCCGTTGGGGCCGATAATCGCAATGCGCTCGCCGGCTTCAACGGTCATGGATAACCGCTCAAACAGAGGCTTCTCGCCGTCGTAGCTCTTGGTAATGGCGTCCACATTCACCGCGTTACGGTGAATTTTCTTGGCCTGATCAAAACGAATAAACGGGCTAACGCGGCTAGAAGGTTTGATATCTTCCAGCTTGATTTTATCGATTTGGCGCGCCCGCGACGTGGCCTGCTTGGCCTTCGAGGCATTGGCGCTGAAGCGGCTAACAAACTGCTGCAGTTCGGCGATTTGCGCCTTTTTCTTGGCATTATCCGAGTGCTGGCGCTCGCGGGCAGCGGTGGCGGCCATCATGTAATCATCGTAATTGCCGGGGAACAGGGTAATTTCGCCGTAGTCCAGATCCGCCATATGCGTGCAAACGCTGTTCAGGAAGTGACGGTCGTGGGAGATGATAATCATGGTGCTGCTGCGCGCTTTAAGAATATCTTCCAGCCAGCGGATGGTGTTGATATCCAGGTGGTTGGTCGGCTCATCCAGCAGCAGGACATCCGGGTCAGAGAACAGCGCCTGAGCCAGCAGCACGCGCAGTTTCCAGCCGGGCGATACTTCGCTCATTGGGCCGGTGTGCTGCTCAATGGGAATACCCAAGCCCAGCAATAGCTCACCCGCGCGGGACTCAGCGGTGTAGCCGTCAAGCTCGGCAAAGCGCACTTCCAGATCAGCAACGGCCATGCCGTCTTCTTCGCTCATTTCTGCCAGCGAGTAAATGCGCTCGCGCTCGGCAGCGACCGACCACAGCTCGACATTGCCCATGATCACGGTATCGATCACGCGCTCATTTTCAAACGCAAACTGGTCCTGGCGCAGCTTACCCAACCGCGTGCTGCTATCCAGCATCACCTGGCCGGAAGAGGGCTCCAAATCGCCACCAAGAATTTTCATAAAGGTGGATTTGCCGCAGCCGTTCGCGCCGATCAGGCCGTAACGGTTGCCGTTATTGAATTTAACAGAGACATTTTCAAACAGGGGCTTGGCCCCAAACTGCATGGTGATATTGGCGGTTGCGATCACAAAAGGAGCCCTGGTTAGCGCGTAGCTTATAACAAAGAAGCTTATAGCAAAGAGGTTTATAACAAAGAGAAAGGTTGGCGATTCTACGCGCTATTTGGCCTGTATTCACCCATCAGACTTTAGTCACATCCAGTGATTGCGGGGATATCGAGCAGAAAGCGTTCACCATCAAGCGCTTGGCGCAAACGAGAGTGCAAAATATCGACAATCCCCGGATGCTCGCCTACCAGTTTGGTCGTAGTAACCGAAAGCCCAGGGTGCTGCTGTTCAGCGGCCGCGCAAATCTCGGCAATATCACCGCCTTCACCGGCATGGCGACCCGGCGACAGAAACAGCATCGCCAGAATAACCGAGCCTGCGTTGAACTCAGGCAGCGCCAGCAGGTTTTCCAACAGCGGCTCATTGAAACGGTATTCATCGCCCTCGCGGCGTTCCATAGAGGCCGCGGCAACACACGCTACATCATCGCCCAGCAGCACGCTCAGCTGCCCCGCCAAGCGGTTGCGCACGGCGGTGACGTCAGGAATCGGGCTGCCGTGATCGACCAGCGCCACACGCGGTTTAGTGCCTGGCTGAAGCTTGTCGCGCACGTTGTCGGCCAGCAGATGGGCTAAACGCAGGTCATTGTTGCCTAGCTCATCTACCAGCGGCTGCGCCACGCGCACTTTTACATGGGGAAAGCGCTCCTGCAGCGCCGCCATGCGTTCAGGCAGGTAGCCGGTCAGCGCTTTGCTAGGGCCGAAAAACAACGGCAGCACGATAATTTCCGTTGCCCCCTGTTCGGCGCTGCGTTCAGCGGCAGGGCCAAGCGTAGTGGCGGGAATGCCACCCACCTCTTCCGCGGGAATTTTATTGGCGTGCAGCAGTGAAGCCGCCTGCACGGTTTCGCCTAACAACTCGCTGAGCGATGCCGCCACGCGGCGCAAGTTCAGCGTAGCCTGCGCTCGTAGCGAGCCGTTATCCACTAAAAAAATTGCGCGCACGTCTGTCTCCCAAGTGACCGCCCATGCCATGATAAGATGAGCATTTTGCGAAGCTTAATACCGATGCTTGATACTGATGTTTGATACCGATGCTTGATACTACAGCGCTTAACCAGCAAAGAAACTTCTTCGATGGCCATGCGGAGATTTGGCTATTTGGCTACGGTTCGCTGATCTGGAAGGCTGATTTTGCCTACCTAGAGCGCCGCCCGGCTTATATACACGGCTGGGAACGACGTTTTTGGCAAGGCTCCCATGATCACAGAGGCACCCCTGAAGCGCCTGGGCGGGTGGCCACATTAATTCGCGCACCAGGTGCCGTGTGCCACGGCATGGCCTACCGCATTACCCCGGAAGTGCTGGCACCGCTGGATGTGCGGGAGAAAAACGGCTATTTGCGCGAAAAAGTACCGCTGACGTTTGTTGATGACAATGGCGATGCGATTAAACAGAGCGAAGGGCTTATTTATTTAGCCAGCCAAGACAACCCGGCTTTTCTAGGCGACGCGCCCCTTACTGACATCGCTTGGCAAATTGCCAACGCCCACGGCCCCAGCGGCCCCAATCGCGACTACTTGATCAACCTGGCCAAGGCACTTCGCGAGCTAGGTGCCAAAGACGCCCATATCTTTGCGCTGGAGCAGCAGCTGGAGCGTTTTTAGTTCACCAGTAGCGGGGATAACGGCGGTGCCGGGCAAGATTATTGACCAAAATGGCGATGACCAGCATCACCGCACTGCCTGCACCGATGGGTAAAAGTGGATACCACCAGCCCAGCTGGTGAACGCTGGAGCCCCCCGCAACGGCAATCAGTGCCGCGGCCGCCCCTGGTGGGTGAACCGTATGGGTCAACTGCATACCCAACACCGAAAGCGATACTGCCAGTGACATTGAAAGCGGTGTCGCCCCCAACAGCTGGTAGCACGCAACGCCAATAGCGGCAGATAACATGCTGCCAAACAGCACGTGGCTTGGCTGGGCAAAAGGGCTTTCAGGGGCGGCATAGATGAGTACGGATGTTGCACCGAAGGAACCTACGATAAGCAGCTGCTGTGATAGCCACGCCGAGCTTAGCCAGCAGATGACCGCCATGCCAGAAAATGCGCCAACCCATGACCACACCGCATCTTGCCAGCCCACCCGAACGCGCTTAACTCGCTGCCCTCGCATCTTGCCAAGATAAGTTTTCATTGCCTTCGCTTTGCACAAAATGAGTGCAAATGATGACAAGATGTACTGAATATGCAAATGACTATCGATCATGCCTGAGATGAAACTGGCTCAAGGACGTTAGCTCAAGAACGATATGACTCAAAAACGGTATAGCTCAAGAACGACAGCTCAGCGGCAAGAGCACCCTTAGTATTCGTTACATCACAGTATTCGCAACATCACAGTATTCGTTACATCATCAGCCACGAGAGAATAAACAGCCCCAGCACGGTGCGGAAAATACCGCCAATCAAAGAGCCGCGCAGAAACGCACGCAAACCGCCCCACAGAATAAACAGCCCAATGACTAGCAGCAGAATGCTAAAAAACGAATCGCTGATTCCCAGTGAACGGGTTAGTCCGTCAATAAAATCGCCGAACGCACCAAAGAAGTTGGTGAAGATACCTAACAGAAACTCAACCACCACGCGGATTGCTTCGCCGATAGTCTCGCCAATGTCGTCAAAAAAGCCGTTTGTCTGCATCGCGTTTGCTTGCATTAATAGCACCTAAATTAGCACTCAATACTGAGAAGAATAAGCGTTCACGACCATGGTCGACTTTCATGCTAAAACTGACAGCGTTCACTATAGCCCGTTTACCTGATAATCAGGTTTTATCGCCTTCAAATATTTTGCATCACATGGAGATACTGCAATGCCTAGCGTACTTATCACCGGAGCAACGTCAGGGTTTGGTAAAGCGGCGGCTCAGCGCTTTGCCAAAGCGGGTTGGTCGTTGATTTTAACGGGGCGACGCCTAGAACGCCTCAAAGCACTAGAAGAAGAGCTTTCCCAACAGGTGCCCGTACTCACCTTGGCGCTGGATGTTCGCGACAGCGACGCCGTCACTAACGCCATTAGCAACCTGCCGGAAAGCTTCCTGCCATTGACGTGTCTGATCAACAACGCCGGGTTGGCGCTAGCACCGGAACCGGCACAAAAGGTGGCGCTGCAGGATTGGCACACCATGATCGACACCAACATCACAGGCTTGGTTAACGTGACGCATGCGGTGCTGCCGTTGCTGCTTAACACCGGCGAAGGTGCCAGCATTCTCAATTTAGGCTCGGTGGCGGGGCAGTGGCCCTACCCAGGCGGGCATGTGTATGGCGCATCGAAAGCCTTTGTTCAGCAGTTTAGCTATAACCTTCGCTGCGACCTGTTAGGAACCGGCGTGCGGGTCACCGATTTGGCACCGGGCATGGCAGAAACCGAGTTTACTCTGGTTAGAACCAAAGGCGACCAGGCCGCCTCAGATGCGCTTTATCGGGGTACGACACCTTTGCAAGCGGAAGACATTGCCGAGCAGCTTTACTACCTCGCCACCCTGCCCGCTCATATCAACATCAATCGTTTGGAAATTATGCCTGTTCGCCAGGCGTGGGCTCCGTTTGCGATTAACCGCGACCCCGCTTAAAGCAAAAAAGGCCTGGCTGCATTTTATATGCCGCCAGGCCGTTTATTTGCTCAATCCTTGTTGCTAAAACCTTTTTTTCTAATTCTCTTTTTCTAACCCCCCTTTTCTAAACCCCTACCGGCCCGCCGTCACGTTTCTGAATCACAACGGTAGATGCCCGAGGGCGTACCTGGCCGTTGGCCGCCACGGTGGCGTCTTGCGTTAATGCGCCACCATCGGCCGGCCAGTTGCCGGGGTGCTGAATATTGATAAACAGCGCGGTTTTGTCCGGTGTGGCAAAAATACCGGTCACTTCACAACCGTTTGGCCCTACCGCAAAGCGTTTGAGCTGCTGCTGGTTACTGCTGTTAACCACCGGGCCGGTACCCTGAATGTCGTCTAACCCATTAGGTACCACTGCAAGCAGCTGGTCGTTGGTGTACTCGGTAATGCCGTCATAACCGTTATCGGTTTGAATCCAGAGAATGCCTTGACCCTCATCGCGCTGGTCAAACCAAAGCCCATCAGGGCTGGCAAACTGGTTCATTTCGGTTAAGCCCGAATGGTTATCTGCATCGTTAGCGGCTGCGCCAAACACAAACACTTCCCAGCGAAAGGCGTTCGGCAAACGGCTTTCCCGCCAGCGAATGATGTGCCCCGCCTCGTTATTCGCACGTGGATTAGCCGCGTTGGTTGGAGCCGTCTCGTAGCCAACCCCCGCCTGGGCAATCGCGTCGCCATCATTGGTGAACGTAGGCGCTGCAGCCTCTTCGCTGCGCTTGGAATTATTGGTCAGCGTTAGGTATACATCACCTGAAGCCGGGTCTACCGTTGCCCATTCGGGGCGGTCCATCGGCGTGGCACCCATCAGGTCTGCCGCATCGCAGGTGTTAATAATCACTCCAGCTACATCGTTCTCTGCCAGGCCAAGCGCTGCTGCCAATGTGCGGCCATCGCGCGTTTGGGCGCCAGGCGTTAGCGGCAACCACTCACCGCTGCCGTCGGCGTGGAAGCGGGCGACATACAGGGTGCCGTTATCCATATATTTATTGCCAATAGCAAGGCGGTCGTACTCCTCGCCGGGGCGGTTGGCATCGGCTGGGTCCCAGGCAGCATCAGAAACGTATTTGTACACGTACTCGTTGCGCGCATCGTGGCCTGAGTAGTAGACAATCGGCTGGCCTGCTTCCAGTTTGCCTAACCAGCATCCTTCATGGCGAAAGCGCCCCAGTGCCGTGCGTTTAATTGCGTGGGCATCGCTGTAGGGGTCGACTTCTACCTGGTAGCCAAAGGTGCGCGCTTCGTTGCGATAATCATCTTCGGCGCGCTCACCGCGTGGCGTGATATTGAAGCGGGCAAACTCACCGTTTTCTTCAGAGGCATCACCCGCCGAGGTATCCCAGCCATAGCGGCTTTTGTCGGTGGGAATACCGATGCGCGCGTCGTCCTGGAAGAGCTCGCCATGATTAACGAACACATTAGGCCAGTTTTCTTCGCAGGCGATATAGGTGCCCCAAGGGGTTGTTCCATGACCACAGTTGTTATTGGTTCCGCGAGTTTGCATGCCGGTTGGCGAAAAGCGCGTTTTTACGTAGTCACTGCCGGCCACCGGGCCAGCAAGCGCCATGACGGTGGCGCTGGTCAGGCGGCGGTTATAGCGTGAACCCGGCACATGCGACCAGTGGCCGTTAGTATCTTTTTCCACTTCAACAATGGTGACGCCGTGGGCATTGATTTCAGTACGTGACTCCTCAGCGGGGCGCTTGCCGCTAGCATCCGTGGGGCCGCCCTGGGGTGCCCAAAGCGCGTCTTGTTCGATATATTCGTTGTTGAGTGCCAGCAAAAAGCGCCGCGAAGCGTTGTCGGCATCCAGCGGGAAGGCATCCATACCATCGTGGTTCATGCCCACACTTGCGGCTTGGCGCTCGGCGGTCATCGGCTGGTCAGGTTGCCATGAATCGTTTTGATTCAGCGGCGTTCCCCACGGCACCAAAATTTGCGCAACATAGCCTTCTGGCACCACCACGGCATCGGTCAGCGAGCCTTTTACGGCCTCAAAGGCCAGCGTCAACGGCGTTTTTTGCGCCCCGTTTGAGGCCAGCGCCTGTGCAGCGCCGCCAAAGCCAAGCATTGAAGCAGCGGCCAGACCTAAGCCGCCACGCATTACCGCCCGCCGCGAAACATGCTGCGCCAGCACGTCTGTAAACGGCTGGTTGCCGCTGTGGTTAAACAGGCGATGATCTTCGATCTCTTTACTCATTTTGGTCTCCCCCTGCTTGCTTGCAGGCCAACGATTAAATATCGGAAGACACTAGCAGCGCTAAATGACAGCACTATGACTGCCTGAACCTTGCACGCACTTTCAGACAGAGGAAAGCTAACCACCAACGATTGGAAACAGGCCTTTGGCATAGCCCTTGGAAAGGGCTGTACAAATGAAGCACAGCCTTTAGTCTTGGCGTATAAGATTACTGCCGATGAGGATTACCCCATGCCTTCAGCCCTTCCCGCTCAGCTCACCCTTGATGAACTTGCACAGCGCACAGCGCCACTGCCCGATGTAGAGGTACACGGGCTCGATATGGGGTGGTATATCGTTCGCCTGCACCAGGATAACGCCGTCAGTGTGCTGACCGATCAACATGGCGAAACACAGCGCTTTACCGGCACGCAGTGGATTAGCCGCGCACTGGCTCCGCTGGGGTTTACCCACGGCATTCTCACCTGGGCCGATGCCGCCGATGAGATGATTGGCTCAGATGTAGCGCCGATCTCTGCCCAGCAACGCTTGGCCCACGGCGTTCGCGTGGCTTTCAACTCAACCAATCGATAACATTAAAATAAAAGGCGGATACTATGCGCGATGATGAAAAACATACTAACAACGAAGAACAGCTACTATATCTTCAGAAGCTTTTAGACACGCCAGATACAACAGCGCTGAAAGCATTTTTCGTTGAATTAGATATTTTAGCCATTGCGCGAACACTTGAATCTTTTCCAGCTAAAACCCGCGACTCTCTCTGGGAATTTATTCCTGAAGACTTACTAGGCGAGGTGCTCGCTGAAGTTGACGAAGATATTCGTGCTGATTACATCGAGGATTTATCGGCCAGCGATGTAGAGCAAATTGTTAAAGGCCTGGACGCTCAAGAAGTTGCTGAAGTGCTGGATGTGGCTGACGAGGCCATCAAAACCAGCGTTTATGCCAGCCTAGACCAGGATATTCGCGCGCAGGTTGAGAACCTTCATGCCTATGAAGATGATGTGGTCGGGCGCTACATGGACCCCGAAACCGTTAACGTCAAACAAGGCGTTTCGTTAGAAGCGGTGCAACGCTATATTCGCATCCATCGCCTGCTTGACGATGAGTCGCAGCAAATCATGATTACCGATAAAAATAAGCGTTTGCTCGGCACCTTGACCCTAATTGATTTAATCAAACAACCACAAGACGCCGTGGTTGATGATTATATGGATGATTTCTTTACCCTAAATGACCAAATGAAAGTCAGTGATGCCGCCGTATTATTGCGCTCTAAAGAACTTCACTTTGTGCCCGTATGCGATAGCGATGGGTTATTGGTCGGGCAGCTCAACTCTGCTGACGTATTAGAAATCACCCAAGATAATGCTGACATGACGTTAAAGCATATGTCGGGCGTCAGTAATGAAGAGGAAGTCTTTACCCCCATTACCCGCAGCGCAAAAAGTCGCGGCGTTTGGCTGGGCATTAATTTACTGACGGCCTTTTTAGCGGCCTTCGTGATTGGGCAATTTGAAGCCGTGCTGGATCAAATTGTTGCATTAGCCATTTTAATGCCGGTGGTGGCAAGCATGGGGGGCATTGCCGGCAGCCAAACCTTAACAGTGGTCATACGCGGTTTGGCACTTGGCCAGCTCGCTGGCAACAACAAACGGTGGCTTTACAATAAAGAGCTGTGGGTGGGTATGAGCAACGGTTTGGTTTGGGCGTTAGTGGTCGGCTTAATTTCCTATATCTGGTTTAGCGACCCCTTGATTACGCTGGTGATCACCCTGGCTATTTTCATTAACATGAGCCTTGCCAACTTATCTGGCGTGTTGATCCCCATGGTATTAAAAAAGCTGAAGATTGACCCTGCGTTATCTGGCGCGGTGATTTTAACCACGGTTACCGATGTGGTCGGCTTTCTGTCTTTTTTGGGACTGGCGACGCTGATTATTTTATGACCAACCCACATTATCGAGGCAGGTGAGACACCGCTCTATTCGCCCGCTAACATTTAACCGATGCTATGATATTGCGCCCCGCCTGTGCGGGGCTTTTTTATGTTGCCCGTTTCCCATATTAATAGAGGCTCGCATGCTCCCCGATTACTCCGCCACTGCTTGGGTACTCATCGTATTTGCCGTTTACCTGACCGGCGTTTCAAAAGGTGGCTTTGCGGGCGGTTTTGGCACACTTTCCGTACCGCTAATGGCGCTGGCGATTAGCCCGACCCAAGCCGCAGGTTTATTGCTGCCGCTGCTATTGGTGATGGATGTGTTTGCAGTAAAAGCGTGGCGGGGAAAGCAGTCAAATGCCGAAATCTGGCGGTTTATTCCAGGGCTTTTCATTGGTGTCACGGTCGGCACGCTGCTGTTTGGCAGTTTAAGTGAGCAGGGTGTTCGGCTGGTATTGGGCGTGATTTCCATCGTTTTTGCAGCCTATATGCTGCTCAAACCGGTCGCTAAAAAGCCCATCTCTACCCGCTGGGCACTGCCAGCGGCCAGCGTCTGTGGCTTTACCAGCTTTATTGCCCACGCAGGCGCGCCGCCAATGAACATGTACTTAATGCCGCGCAAACTTTCTAAAGAGACCTTTATTGCCACCTGCACCATTGCCTATGCCGTGGTCAATGTCATTAAACTGGGCCCGTACGTGTGGCTTGGCGAGGTGAATATGACCAGCGCCTGGGCGTCGCTACTGCTGGTGCCCATCGCCTGGATCGGTGTGCGCAACGGGCTGTGGCTGCAAAGCCGTGTTAACGAGGCGCTGTTTTACCGCCTAGTGATCCTGGCCATGTTTGTGGTGGGCGTTAATTTGATCTGGCAGGCGATCTAATTCGCTTGGGGAAACGGCCTGCTTACGGGTTTCTCGGTCGCCAGTCTAAGCGCTGCCAGCCTTCAACACTCGCCACTTCCGCGAGCACTGGGTCCGGGTTGACCGCCACCGGGCAATCCACATGCTGCAACAGCGGTAGGTCGTTGCGGGAATCCGAGTAGAAGGTGGTGTGGCTAGGGGTGATCTGCTGTTCGGCCAGCCACTGTTTTAAACGCAGCACCTTGCCGCCACGATACGAAAAAATGCCTTCGCTGCCGCCGGTATAGCGTGCGTCTTCATTAACGCCATGCTCCACGCTCAGCTCTACCGCCAGCACGTGCTCAATACCCAGGGTAACGGCAACAGGCTCGACTAAGTGGCGAGACGAGGCGGAAATAAGCACCAACGTATCACCCGCCTGGCGGTGGGTGTCCAAGCAGGCCCAGGCTTGGTCAAAAATGCGCGGCTGCAGGTGGGTGGCGACAAAGCGCTCAACCTCTTTTTGCACATCTTTCACCCTCCGCCCCCGCAGCGGCGCTAGGGTCATGGCTAAATACTCTTCCAGCTTCAGCTTGCCGGCGCTATACGCCCGCTGCATCTGCTCTGCGCGCGCCATAAAAGCCTCGGCATTGCTGACCCACCCTTGCTCTATCATCCATAAATTCCAGCGGTCGCTGCAGTCTCCATCCAGCAGGGTATTATCAAGATCAAACAGGGCCAGGCGCATGGTGGCACTCCTTTCATCGCGGGTTGGCGGCGCGTAGAGTATGCCAAAGGTGATGACAAGACGATGACGCAGACCAAAATCACCGCGCAAAGGCGTTAACATCGCCATAAGTTCATCTGCCAATAGAGACAGGAGTCGTTATGGCCATCCCAATCCCACTGCTCAACTGCGATATGGGCGAAAGTTTCGGCAACTGGACCATTGGGCTAGATGCTGAGGTGATGCCCTATGTTGACTGTGCGAATATCGCCTGCGGCTTCCACGCCTCTGACCCCCACGTAATGCGCCGCACCGTCAAGCTGGCCGTGCAGCATAATGTGCGTATTGGCGCGCACCCTGGCTACCCGGATTTGATGGGCTTTGGGCGGCGCTCAATGGCCTGCTCGCCGGAAGAAGCGGAAGATATGGTGCTCTACCAAGTGGGTGCCTTGGCGGGCATTTGCCAAGCGGAAGGCACCCAGCTGAGCTACATCAAACCTCACGGGGCGCTGTACAACGACATGGCCGCCAACCCGGCGCTACTTGAAGGCGTCATGCGCGCAGTGCGGGCTTACGACCCCAGCCTGCCGCTAATGATGATGTCTACCGCCGACCCCGAGCCGCACCGCGAATTAGCGGCCAAGATGGGCATTACCCTGTGGTTCGAGACGTTTGCTGATCGCGCTTATGACGCTAACGGCCACCTGGCTTCACGGCGTTTACCGAACGCCGTGCACCACGACCAAAACACCATCGTCAATCAGGCCATTATGCTGGCCAAAGGTGAGCCGCTCACCGCACTCGACGGCACGCCGCTGCCGTTAGCCTGCGACACCTTATGCGTTCACGGCGACAACCCAGAATCGGTGGCCGCCGTGCGCGCCATTCGCGAGGCCTTTCAGGCGCTGGAGCAGGCGTGAAACCGACACCACGTAATCAAGAAGTACGCATTAAAATACGTATTGAAACCGCCGCCATGGACGCCCTGATGGTGCGTTTGTTCGACACTATCGACGAAACCAATATGGCCTGGGTCATCGCCGCCGACCAAACGCTGCGCAAGGCCTTTGGCGCTGCATTAATTGACCTAGTGCCCTCTTACACCACGTTATTAGTGCATTACGACTGCCAGCAGATGAACCACACTGAGGCTCTCAAGCTGATTAACAAAACGCTTTCAGGCCTCACCCCTGCGGATACCATCGACAGCACCCAGGCCGGTGAGCTGCACGAAATTCCCGTGTGGTACGACGAAAGCGTCGGCCCCGAACTGCCCGTGGTCGCCAAGCGCGCAGGCGTAAGCGTCGGCGAGCTGATTCAGCAGCACTGCAACCATGATTATTGCGTGTTCGCACTGGGTTTTGCCCCCGGCTATGGCTTTATGGGTTTGGTGGATGAAGCCATCGCCACCCCACGCTTGAAAACACCGCGCCGCAAAGTCGCTGCCGGCAGCGTAGGCATCGCCGACCGCCAAACCGCGATCTACCCGCTGCTTTCACCGGGCGGCTGGAATATTCTAGGCCGCACCCATGTGCCGTTGTTCGAGTACGCCAAGCGCGGTGATCCGCTGTTTCGCCCCGGCGACAAGGTGCGCTTTAAAGCGATCTCCCGCGCGGAGTTTGAGGCAAACGGCGGTGATACCACGCCAATGGAGGAGCGCCCATGAGCCAAGTTGCCATAACTGAAACGCGCAAAGGCATGGTGGTAAAACAAGCGGGGCCACTGGCGTTGATACAAGATGCCGGGCGCTTTGGCGTCGGCCATTTAGGGGTGACTCAGGGCGGCGCTGCAGACTGGATTTCTTTTCGCTGGGCCAACTGGCTGCTGGGCAACGCGCTAGACAGCGCCGCTTTAGAAATCGTCATGGGCGGCGGCTTAAGCTTTGAAACCGAAAGCGAAGTGCACCTAGCGTTGGCCGGCGCTGATTTAGACGCCCAGCTGGATGGCAAGCCACTCGCTCCGAACGTCAGTTTTCAACTGCTGCCCGGCCAGCGCCTGGTGTTTCGCCAGCCGCGCCACGGCCTGCGCGCCTACCTCGCCTTTCCTGGGGGGTTGAATGCGCCGGAAGTGCTCGGCAGCCGCGCCTGCACCGCCCGCGAGCAATTAGGCGGCCTGCATGAAGATGGCAGGCCATTGAAAGTGGGCGACCGCCTAACCTGGAAGGGCACTGCCCCGGCGGTGCGGCGTCTTCCTGAAGGCCAAGGCCCGCACATGCCAGCGTCAGGCTGCCGGTTACCCATCGTGCTCGGTTCGCAAATCGCCTCCTTCAGCGGCCGCACGCTTTTTCAAGCGTTCAATCAGCCCTGGAAAGTAGATAGCCGCGCTGACCGCATGGGCGTGCGGCTCACTGGCCCCGGCCTGCATGGCTCACTCACGGGCATTATTTCGGAAGGCATTCCGCTAGGTGCCGTACAGATACCGCCAGACGGCCAGCCCATCGTGCTGATGAACGACCGCCAGACGATAGGCGGCTACCCGCGCCTAGGTGCCCTCACCCCCATCGCCTGCACCATGCTTTCCCAGTGCCTGCCCGGCACCGAGGTCTGGCTAACGCCCGTTAGCGCCAGCCAGGCACAGGATGACTACCGAAAGCAGCTAACGGTTTGGCGTTAAAGGACGACGCCTTTTGCTCAGCTCTTCTGAGATGGCCGATAAGAAAGCATCTGCCGTGGCTTCATGCGGTTTAGTCATCAGGCTAACGCCGACAAATAGCGCACTTGCCACCACAATGCCCCACACGCCTGCGGGTAATCCCAGCAGTGAATTACCCGTCGCGTACATCAACAGCACAAAGGCGCTGGTGCCCACCACACTTACCAGCGCCCCGGCAGCGGTGCCTCGTTTCCAGTAAAACGCGCCGATAATGGCGGGCACCATGGCCACTAAGCCCGACGATGCCGCAACAGAGAGCACGGCAATAAGGTCTAACTGCAGCTCGGCAAACCCCAGTGCCATCAGCGCAATCACGGGCACAACAAACTTGCCCACCAGCAGTTGGCGCTTTTCACTGACATTAGGTTTGATATTGGCATAAACATCGCGGGAGACCATGGAGGCTAACGTCAGCATGATCGAATCAATAGTAGAGATAGCCGCTGCCATAATGCCGATCATCACGATAACGCCTAACACGGGTGGCACAAACTCTGATGCCAACAGTGTGGGCGTGGCTAAATCGGCACGTTCAAGGCTGGGAAAAGCCGCCAAGGCAGAGAAGCCCCACAGCACAGAGACAAAGGTATAGATAAACCCAAACACCAAGAAACCAATCAGCATTTGACGCATTGAGCGCAGCGAAGCAGGCATAAACAAGCGCTGGCTAACTTGAGGGTTAGAAAGGCTAAAAAAGAACCACGGAATGGTTAACCCAAGGAAAGTAACGAAACTGAACAAGCCTGAACCTGGCACCGTTAATGACTGAGGATGCTCCGTTGCCAGCGTATCGAATAACGCGCTAAAACCACCCAGCCCCTGAATGACCAAAAACGCCACCAGCGTTGAAGCCACAATCATCATGATGGCCTGCAGCGAGTCGGTCCACATGACCGAACGAATGCCCGCAATATAAGAGAAGAAAATGGCGATCACCGTGGCTAGCACCACGCCGGTGGTAAAAGTCACCGCCCCACCGGTAATGCCTTGCAATAGATAACCGACCCCCGCGAGCTGAACCGCAGAATAGGGAATCAAAAAGATACAGCTAGCCATTGAGACAGCCATGGCAACCTGCTTGCTATGGTAGCGGTGGCCCAGCATCTCGCTTGGCGTCACATAACCAAATTTCTTGCCCACCGCCCAAAACTTAGGCCCAAAGATCGCCACCAGCGAAACACCAGCAAAATAGATAATTTCAAACCCGAGCGCACCCACGCCACCGGCATAGGTCAGGCCTGCCAAGCCCACCATCATAAACGCGCTGTACGTGGTGGCACTGTAACTCAGCGCTGAGACAAAACCGTTCATCTGACGGTTGCCCAAAAAGTAGCCCGACATACTTTTTGAAGCACCTTCTGAAGCGCCTTGCCGCGATAGGATAGCAATGCCTAGGGCAATCACTAAGTAGATGGCAATCGACCACCAAATTAGCGACTCAGTCATCGCTGTGTTCCTCAAAATCTTTAGTGATAAACACATTCAGGGCAATCACCGCTAACCCGGCACACGCCCAAAACAAAAAACTGCCATACCAGCGCGCCACGTCGCTCAACAGCGTGTAAGGCACCAAATAACACAGCAAAACCACCAGCCATACTAACCATATCCATTTACTGCGTTTCACTTTTGCTTCCCCTTCGTTTCACTTTCACCTCCTTTATACAGCAAAAAAACCCGCATCCTAGGATGCGGGTTTTGCGGCGCTTATAAAACAGAAGAGCTAATAAACGCGATTAAGCAATGTCATCAAGCAATGTCAACGCCGTTAAGCAATGTCAAAGCGGTCCGCGTTCATCACTTTTGCCCAGGCAGCGACGAAGTCTTTAACAAACTTCTCGCCGTTATCATCCTGAGCGTAGACCTCTGCATAAGAGCGGAGGATAGAGTTGGAACCAAACACCAAGTCAATCCGGCTGGCGGTCCACTTCACTTGGTCAGTCTTACGGTCACGAATCTCGTAAACGTTGTCACCCGCAGGCTTCCAGGCGTTGCCCATGTCGGTCAGGTTAACGAAGAAATCGTTGGTCAACTGGCCTTCACGGCTAGTGAATACGCCGTGCTTGGTGCCGCCATAGTTGGTGCCCAGCACCCGCATACCGCCTACCAGCACGGTCATTTCCGGTGCGGTCAGCCCCATTAGCTGAGCGCGGTCGAGCAGCATTTCTTCCGGCTTAACGATGTAGTCTTTCTTCTGCCAGTTGCGGAAACCGTCAGCCAGCGGCTCTAGCGGCGCAAATGAATCAGCGTCGGTCATCTCGGCTGACGCATCGCCACGCCCTTTCAAAAACGGCACGCGAACGCTATAACCGGCCGCCTTGGCCGCTTGCTCAATACCGACACTACCGGCCAGCACAATCACGTCAGCAACGCTTGCACCGGTGTCAGCAGCAATCTGCTCATACACGTTAAGCACGTTGGCTAAACGCTCTGGCTCGTTACCTTGCCAATCCTTCTGGGGCGCTAAGCGAATACGCGCACCGTTGGCACCGCCGCGCATGTCAGAACCACGGTAAGTACGTGCGCTGTCCCATGCGGTGCTGACCATGTCGCTAATGCTCAAGCCGCTGGCAGCGATTTTCTGCTTAACCACTTCTTCGCAGTAATCAGTGCTGCCAGCCGGCACCGGGTCTTGCCAGATCAGGTCTTCAGACGGTGCTTCCGGGCCGATATAGCGGGCTTTCGGGCCTAGGTCGCGGTGGGTCAGCTTGAACCAGGCACGGGCGAAGCAATCCTTGAAGTACTCCGGGTCGGCCATGAATTTTTCACAAATAGCGCGGTACGTCGGGTCCATCTTCATGGACATATCGGCGTCGGTCATGATCGGGTTATGACGCTTGGACGGGTCGCTGGCATCCAGCGGCTTGTCCTCTTCTTTCATGTTCACCGGTTCCCACTGCCAGGCACCGGCGGGGCTCTTCTTAAGCTCCCATTCATAGCCGAACAGCAGCTCGAAGTATTCCATATCGAAACGGGTCGGGTTGGTCGTCCAGGCACCTTCAATGCCGGAGGTCACCGCGTTGGCGGCCTTGCCCTTCATGTTCGGGTTGCTCCAACCCATGCCTTGCTCGGTCACATCTGCTGCTTCCGGCTCAGGGCCTAGCGCGGCCGCATCGCCGTTACCGTGACACTTGCCCACCGTGTGGCCACCGGCGGTCAGTGCTGCGGTTTCTTCGTCGTTCATCGCCATGCGGGCAAAGGTTTCACGCACCTGCTCACCGGTTTTGATCGGGTCCGGTTGGCCGTTAACGCCTTCTGGGTTCACATAAATCAGACCCATCTGAACCGCGGCCAGCGGGTTTTCCATGGTGTCTGGCTTGTTCACATCGCCGTAGCGCTCATCAGAAGGTGCCAGCCACTCTTTCTCATCGCCCCAGTAGATGTCTTTTTCCGGGTGCCATACGTCTTCGCGGCCGAACGAGAAGCCGTAAGCAGGCAGCCCCATGGATTCATAAGCCACGGTGCCGGCCAGAATAATCAGGTCAGCCCAGCTAAGCTTGTTGCCGTACTTTTTCTTGATTGGCCACAGCAGGCGACGCGCCTTATCAAGGCTGACGTTGTCCGGCCAGGAGTTAAGCGGTGCAAAGCGCTGGCTACCGGTGCCGCCGCCGCCACGGCCGTCAGCAATGCGGTAAGTACCCGCCGCGTGCCAGGACATACGGATCATCAGGCCGCCATAGTGCCCCCAATCGGCTGGCCACCAGTCCTGGCTGTCGGTCATCAATGCGTGCAGGTCTTTCTTGACCGCTTCGAAGTCCAGTTTTTTGACTTCTTCGCGGTAGTCAAAGCCAGCATCCATCGGGTTTGTTTTGCGATCATGCTGGTGGAGGATGTCGAGGTTCAGTGCTTCCGGCCACCAGTCCATGTTGTCGTGGCCCACTGCAGTATTGCCACCGTGCATTACAGGACATTTACCACTCATAGCGTTCTCCCCTTATTGCTTTATCTTGGCTGTCTTGGCTGCGTCCATCTTGGCTGCTTTACCAAGACAACTGACGATGAACGTCCTTAGCTAATGTCGTGCGTAGAAGTGTCGTTCGCAAAACAAAGGACGCTTCACTTCTTCATCTAATCCTTTACTTACCCATCTATTCTTTCGCTTACTTATCTACTCTTTCACTTACGTATCTAATGCTTTTCTTACTAACCTAATACCTTTTTAAAGCAAATACGCCATAAGCACAATTTGCATTTTGCCACTGCTTCAATAGTTTTTTTACATCAAATATTCCGATCTGATAAATTTTTCGGTGTCATCATGGCATCCAACTGCTGCAGTGCAGTGACATCTTATCGAACCGCGCCGAACTGCAACGCGGCTAAATGACGATAGAGCGCGCTGGTAGTAATCAATTCAGCGTGGCTGCCCGCCGCTACCAGCTTCCCACCCTCAAGCACTAGCAGGCGGTCAGCGGCAACGACCGTGGCCAGCCGGTGGGCGATGACAATGCTGGTACGCCCAACCATTAGCCTGTCCAGCGCCTGCTGTACCAGCCGCTCGCTTTCTGCATCCAACGCGCTGGTGGCTTCATCTAACAACAGCACGGCAGGGTTTTTCAGCAGCGCCCGGGCAATCGCCAGCCGCTGGCGCTGGCCGCCGGAAAGCTGCACGCCACCGGGGCCAAGGGGGGTATCAAAGCCTTGGGGAAGCGCGTCGATAAAGTCTAGGGCGCTGGCATCCTGGGCGGCCATGCGCAATCGATCAATATCAGCGTCGGGGTCGCCGTAGCGCAGGTTGTCAGCCACCGTGCCGCTGAACAACACCGGCTCTTGCGCCACTAGCCCCATAACACCGCGCAAGGCAGCCAGGTCTAAGGTGCGAATATCACTGCCATCCAGGGTAATGCGCCCTTGGCTCGGGTCATAAAAGCGCAGCAGCAGCGCCAAAAGCGTACTTTTACCTGCCCCTGAAGGCCCCACCACCGCCACCCGCTCCCCAGGCTGAATATGCAGGTCAAACCCTTCAAGCGCTGGGGTTTCACGGCCGGGGTAGGTAAACGTGATGTTCTCCAGGGTAATTTCGCCGCGTGATGGCATGGGTAAGCCGTGTGGGTTCACGGGCGACTGAATAGCAGGCTGGGTATCGAGCAGCTCCAATAAGCGCTCCGCCGCCCCCGCTGCGCGCTGCACATCCCCCGCTACTTCGGCCAAGGTAGCGATGGCCCCTGCCGCCAGCACGGCGTAAAAAATAAACGCTGAAAGCTCGCCCGCGCTCATGGTGCCGGCCAGCACCGCCTGACCACCCTGCCAGAGCATTAAGCCAACCGCTGTGAACACCACCAGCATGGCGATACCAGTCAACCACGCGCGCTGCTGAGTGCGCTCTACGGCGCTGCCAAAGGCTTGCTCCACGCGCTGACCGTAGTGGGTTTTATCGACTGCTTCGTGGGTAAAGGCTTGAAGCGTTTTAATACCGCTTAGCGCCTCTTCCGCATAGCGGCCAAGTTCGGCCACGCGGTCTTGACTGGTACGCGAAAGCCGCCGCACCCGGCGGCCGTACCACACAATCGGCAGCAGGGTAGCGGGAATGCCCACCAGCACCATCGCCGAGAGCCACGGCTGGGTCACCAGCATGAGCACCACCGCCCCCACCAGCATGACCAGATTACGCAGCGCCAGCGAGATTGATGAGCCAAACAGGCTTTGCAGTACGCTGGTGTCGGCGGTCAGCCGTGAGGCAATCTCGCCTGCGGCACGGCCGGCGCTTGCGCTTTCAAAAAAGCTGGGTTCCAAGGTGAGCAAATGATCAAACACGCGCTGGCGTAAATCTGCAGCCAAGCGCTCGCCAATCCAGGTCACTTGGTAGTAGCGCAGCGCGGAGGCAAACGCCAGCACGGCAACAACAACCAGCATCAAACCCAGCGTTTGGGCTAACGCCTGCTGATCCGCCGCTAAAAAACCGCGGTCAATCACTAGGCGCAGCCCATTGCCCAGCAGCAGCACGCTTCCCGAGGCCAATAGCAGCGCCAGGCCAGCCAGGGCTAACCGTAGCCGGTAAGGGCGCAGTAAACCCAGCAAGCGCAGCAGCACCCGGGGGTTGGGGCGTGGATTCATAGCGAGTGCTCAACAGAAAAGGGAAATTCGACCATAGCAGGAGTGCTGGCGGCGTGCACAGAACGCCATGTACAGAACCAAAACAGCCCACGATCTCTCGCGGGCTGTCGATTTAGCTGTTGCTATGAACGCTAGCCATAAACGCTAGTCGACTAACGGCAGCAGCGTGGTGAGGCTGTCGCGGGCATCACCGTAGAACATGCGCGTGTTGTCTTTGAAGAACAGCGGGTTTTCGATACCTGAATAGCCGGTACCCTGGCCGCGCTTGCTGACAAACACCTGCTTGGCTTCCCACACCTTCAACACCGGCATACCGGCGATGGGGCTATTGGGGTCTTCCTCAGCGGCCGGGTTCACGATGTCGTTGGAGCCAATCACGATCACCACGTCGGTAGTCGGGAAATCGTCGTTGATTTCATCCATCTCCAGCACGATATCGTAAGGCACCTTGGCTTCTGCCAGCAGCACGTTCATGTGCCCTGGCAAGCGCCCCGCGACCGGGTGAATACCAAAGCGTACGGTTTTACCCGCTGCGCGCAGCTTGCGTACTAAATCGCTGACCGCGCCCTGCGCCTGGGCGACCGCCATGCCGTAACCCGGCACGATAATGACGCTATCGGCATCGTTTAAGGCACTGGCTACGCCGGCGGCATCAATGGCTACTTGCTCGCCCTCGATTTCCGCTGCTGGCCCTGTGCTTCCGCCAAAGCCGCCCAAAATGACGTTGATAAAGTTGCGGTTCATCGCCTTACACATAATGTAAGAGAGAATCGCACCGGATGAGCCCACCAGCGCGCCGGTGACAATCAACAGGTCATTAGAAAGCGTGAAGCCGATCGCCGCCGCGGCCCAGCCGGAGTAGCTGTTAAGCATGGAAACCACCACCGGCATATCAGCACCGCCAATGCCCATGATCAGGTGATAACCGATAAAGAAGGCAAGCGCCGCGAGCAGAATCAACGTCCAGAAGCCCGCGCCATTAAGGTACAAAATCGCCAACAGCAGTGACAGCACCGCCGCCCCGGCATTCAGCATATGCCCACCGGGCAGCTGGCGTGGCTTGCCATCTACTTTGCCTGCCAGCTTGCCAAAGGCAATCACCGAGCCGGTAAAGGTCACCGCACCGATAAAGATACCCAGCACTACCTCAATTTGCAGGAACATCAGCTCGTCGGGGGCTTTAGTGGCCACCAGCGCCGCAAAGGCAGAAAACTGATCCAAAGACGCTTCAGCGGCACGCGCAGCCATCACGCGGCGGCGTTCCAAATCGGCGCTCCAGGCAACAAACACGGCGGCCAAACCCACAAAACTGTGCAGCGCCGCCACCAGCTGGGGCATTTCGGTCATTTCGACCTTGCCCGCCACATAGGCGCCAATACCCGCGCCAATCAGCATCATCGGGATTAGCCACCAGTAGCCGCCAATGCCTGGGCCGAAGGAGGTAAAGAACACCGCTACCGCCATACCCACGATGCCGTACCACACGGCCCGTTTAGCTTTTTCTTGGTTGCTCAAGCCGCCTAGCGACAGAATAAACAACACACTTGCCGCGATTGCCGCGGCAGATACGAATCCTTGACCTAACATATCGTCTCTCCGCCGCTTAGGATTTTTGGAACATGGCCAGCATCCGGCGTGTCACCAGGAAGCCACCCACGATATTAATTGACGCGATAAGCACCGAGATCGCCGCCAGCACGCTAACCACCGCGCTACCCGAGCCAATCTGCAGAATCGCCCCCAAAATAATGATGCCCGAAATCGCGTTAGTCACCGCCATTAAAGGCGTATGCAGCGAGTGGCTGACTTTCCAAATAACCTGGAAGCCGATAAAGCAGGCCAGCACAAAGACAATAAAGTGCTGCATAAACGACGCCGGTGCCACTTGGCCCAGCAGCAGCATCAGCGCGCCACCCACGGCCAACATCGTCACCTGGCGCTTGGTTTGCGCTTTAAAGGTGGCAAGTTCTGCGGCTTTTTTCTCTTCTGGCGTGGGTTCTTTTTCTTTCTTCTTTGGCTTAGCGGCAGCAATCGCCTTCACTTTGGGCGGCGGCGGTGGGAAGGTGACTTCGCCCTGGTGAGTCACCGTGGCACCGCGAATCACGTCGTCTTCCATGTTGTGATGAATCACGCCGTCTTTTTCGGGCGTCAGGTCAGTCAACATATGGCGAATGTTGGTGGCGTAAAGTAGCGACGCCTGCGTTGCCATGCGCGAGGGGAAATCGGTGTAGCCGATAACCACCACGCCGTTATCGCTAACGACCCGCTCGTCTGGCTTGGTCAGGTCGCAGTTGCCGCCCTTCTCGGCGGCTAAGTCGATCACCACCGAACCTGGCTTCATCGCCGCGACCATATCTTCCAGCCACAGTTTGGGCGCGGGACGGCCAGGAATCAGCGCCGTGGTAATCACGATATCGACATCGGCTGCCTGCTCGCGGAAGCACTCAAGCTGCTTTTCGCGAAACTCCGGGCTTGAGGGCGAGGCGTAGCCACCGCTTTCAGCGCCGTCCTGGCTGTCTTCGAAATCGAGAAACAGGAACTCAGCGCCCATGGACTCAATCTGCTCAGAGACCTCGGGGCGCACGTCGAAGGCGCGTACTACTGCGCCCAGGCTGGTCGCGGTACCAATTGCGGCCAAGCCTGCCACACCGGCACCAATCACCAGCACTTTGGCGGGGGGCACTTTGCCGGCAGCGGTTACCTGGCCGGTAAAGAAGCGGCCAAAGTTATTGCCCGCCTCAATTACCGCGCGGTAGCCCGCGATATTGGCCATTGAGGAGAGCGCGTCCATCTTCTGCGCCCGGGAAATACGCGGCACCATGTCCATGGCGATAACGGTAGCGCCCTGAGCCTTGCACTTTTCCAGCAGCGCTTCGTTTTGCGCCGGCCAGAAAAAGGCGATCAACGTTTGGCCTTTGCGTAGCCGCTCGGCTTCTTGATCAGAGGGCTCGCGGACTTTAATGACCACCTCAGCGTCGCGCCAGAGCGCGTCGGCACCGTCTACAACGGTAACGCCGGCCTCACGATAAGTGTCGTCATTAAAGCCCGCCGCGAGGCCAGCGCCGGTTTCCACCAAGCACTCGTGGCCCAGCTTTTGCAGCTGCTTAGCGCTCTCAGGGGTCAGCGCGACACGCGCTTCCCCCCGAGCACTTTCTTTCGGTGCACCTATTTTCACTCGTGTTCTCCTTTTATTAATTTTTCTGACTCGCCCAGGCCAAGCTGTGCGTTCAACACCTTTCGCGGCGTCATACGTTTAGCAGTCTAGGATCTAACGGGGTACCCGCCAGTGACCATTCAACCTTTGATTGCACTAGGTTGTTTAACTACTACATAACTTACATAGCTACATGTCTACCTAGCGGTATGGCTACACGAAGGCATAAACACACAAGTACACACGCTGGCCTGTGCAGTATCACGCCTGATGATTAACTCCCCCTTAATGGCCATAGCGCTTTTAGTAGTCAAACCCTTTGATGACCAAACTCCCTGGCAAACTCAGTCAGTACATCATAAAGCCATACGTTGGCAGGGTCATTGGCAAACAGTCCATGCTGAATCAACGTCATTTTCAGCGCGGGAAGCGCCAATGGCGGCTCCACCATGCGTACCGGCAACATCATCACAAAACGCTCCGCCATTTGCCGTGGCAGCGTCATGATCGCCTCGGTCAGCGCGACCACCCTGGCAGCCGCGATATAATTGAGGTTCTTGGAAATCACGCGACGGGTTAAGCCGTGCTGCACCAAGCAGCTATCAATATTGCTAGGCCGCAGGCCGCTAATGTCCGCAAGCTCCACGTGAAGCTCCCGAGCAAACTGGGCAATATCCAGCGCATCGCCTACGCGTTCATTATGAGTAGCCACCAGGCAGACCAATTCCTCATCCATCCACGGTGTTTGTATCACCCCGCTGGGCAGGGTGCTTTGGCTGTCTAGCCCGACCACCATATCGACCTGGCGCTGCTCTAGCCCTTCGCTCAATACATCGGGGGTAATTAACTCAATGGAAAAACTAATCCCCGGCGCATAGGCCAACAGCTGGCTGAGAAAAGGCGGGTACATCACCTCTTCAAAGTAATCCGTGGTGGCGAGCGTAAAGCGGCGCGTGCTGTTGGCGGGTGAAAACGCCGCCGGCGGTGCAAGCCCCTGTTGCAGCTGAGCAAGCGCCTGTTGCACCACCGGCAGCAGCGCCAATGCACGGGGCGTTGGCTGCATACCGTTTTCGGTACGAATCAGCAGCGGGTCATCCAGCGATTCCCGCAGGCGTTTAAGCGCATGGCTTAAGGCGGGCTGGCTTAAGTGCAGCTTTTCTGCCGCCCGCGTTACGTGACGCTCGCGCATCAGCGTTTCAAACACCAGCAATAAATTAAGATCAAAATGACGTAGCGAGCGCATAAACCCTCATCATTCATATCACGAATGATTAAATTCTAAACATTCATTTAATTAATCACCAGGAATTGCTTATTGTCTGCCGCTTATTCGCCCACCCGCGACTATCCGCGGCTATCCGCGACAGTCCAGCACGCAAGGAGAAACACGACGGTGACCCACCCACACGCAGCCACTCACACCATGCCCAGCCTTTATGGGGATGTGATTTCCACCTTTATGGGCGTTGCGAAAGCAACAGACCCCAAGGCAACCGACGCCGATGTGGTGGTGAGTGGCGTGCCCTTTGACCTTGCGTGCTCTGGCCGTGCGGGCACCCGCATGGGGCCGAATGCTATTCGCCAAAGCACCGCTAATTTGATCTGGGAAGGCAAGCGCTGGCCGTGGGATTTCGCCTTAGAAGAGCGCCTCAAGGTGTGCGATGCAGGCAACGTTGATTACGCCTACGGCGAGCCGGAAAGCCTGGTCGATAACCTGGAAACCCACGCCAACCGCTGGTTAAAAGCGGGTAAAAAAATGCTGACCCTGGGGGGCGACCACTACATCAGCCTGCCGCTGCTGCGCGCCCATGCCCGCGAGCACGGCCCGCTGGCGCTGATCCATTTTGATGCGCACACCGACACCTACGAGCAAGGCACGCGCTTCGACCACGGTACGATTTTCTACCACGCCTTGAAAGAAGGCTTAGTAGTGCCGGAGCACTCACTGCAAATTGGCATTCGCACCAGCTACGACCGTCACAACCACCCCTATCCAGTGCTGGATGCAGATTGGGTTAACGACCACGGTGCCGCTGCGGTGCTGGAACGCATTCGCGCCCGCGTAGGCCATCACCCGGCCTACGTGAGCCTGGACATCGACGGCCTAGACCCCGCTTACGCCCCAGGCACCGGCACACCGGTGTGCGGCGGTATGTCGACCGACCTGATGCTGAAAGTAATTCGCGGCATGGTGGGCATGGAGCTGGTCGGTATGGATGTAGTGGAAGTGAACCCCGCCTATGATCACGGCGACATCACATCGCTTGCCGCAGCCACCCTGGGGCTGGAGTTTTTGTATACGTTGGCGGCGTCTAAAGTCTAAATAAGCATAGCAGTGCTCATGAACATAACAGTACTCGTAGACATAGCAGCGCTCATGAGCACTATCGTTTATTTATCGTTTAACAGCAATTTAAAGGAAATAGTGATTAAACCTCTAAATTTAGACTTTAGTCTGAATTTTTTGTGATTTTTTCCTATACCGAACCGGCATAGGCTATGCAAAGAAGCGTGTTGACCGTTAAATATTGCAAAAGCTCTGGCCAGCAAACACTTTCTCAATAGCGATGATGATACCTTCCCATGCCTTATGTTCACGACACACTGACACGACTTAAGAAAAGCAGCCCGGCGCAATCAGAGTTTTATCAAGCCACCGAAGAAGTGCTTGAATGCCTGCGCCCGCTCTTCCAGCAGAACCCTCGCTATCATCAGCACAGCATCATTGAACGGATCGTCGAGCCCGAACGGCAAATCATGTTCCGCATCAGCTGGATAGATGACGCCGGAAACGTAAAAGTCAACAAAGGCTATCGCGTACAGTTCAACTCAGCCCTTGGCCCTTATAAAGGCGGCTTGCGTTTTCACCCCAGCGTTACCTCGGGCACCATAAAGTTTCTCGGCTTCGAGCAAATTTTCAAGAATGCGCTAACCGGTTTGCCTATCGGCGGCGGTAAAGGCGGTTCTGATTTTGACCCAAAGGGAAAATCAGACAACGAGATTATGCGTTTTTGCCAAGCCTTTATGAGCGAGCTGCACCGTCATATTGGCCCCCACTCCGATGTGCCAGCAGGCGATATCGGCGTGGGTGCGCGTGAAATTGGCTATCTCTTTGGTCAATATAAGCGCCTCACCGGCCGCTATGAAGGCGTGCTAACCGGCAAAGGCCTTAACTGGGGCGGCTCGCTTGGTCGTAAAGAAGCAACCGGCTACGGCGCGGTTTACTTTGCACAAAACATGCTGGCGGCTCGCAACGAAGAACTTAACGGCAAAACCTGCCTGGTTTCCGGCGCTGGTAATGTCGCTATTTATACCATTGAGAAACTTTACGAGCTGGGCGCAAAGCCAATCACCTGCAGTGATTCAAGTGGCACCATTCACGACGCAAACGGCATTGACCTAGCCCTACTCAAGCAGCTTAAAGAAGTGCAGCGCACCTCCTTAGAAGCTTATTTGAATGAACATCCTGACGCGCACTATATTTCTGTGCGTGACTACCCCCAAAACGGCAACGCTGTATGGCGCATTAAAGCCGATGCGGCTTTCCCTTGCGCCACTCAAAATGAGCTGACTGAAAGCGATGCCAGCGCCCTGCTAGAGAACGGCGTAACGTGCATTAGTGAAGGTGCCAACATGCCTTCCACCACCGAGGCCGTCGACCTCTTTTTAGCCGCTAAAATTGCCTATGGGCCGGGTAAAGCCGCCAATGCCGGGGGCGTTGCCACCAGCCAGCTAGAAATGGCGCAAAACAGCAGCATGGAACAGTGGTCACTGGAAAAAGTCGACAAAAAGCTAAAAGAAATTATGGCGAATATTCACAAGCAGTGCGCAGACACTGCCGAGGAGTTCGGTGAACCGACCAATCTGGTGCTAGGCGCTAACATAGCAGGCTTCAGAAAAGTCGCTGACGCCATGATTGAACAAGGCGTCACCTGATCGTCTTTATTTTGTAAATCGTTTATACTGCAACAAGCACGCAGTCCTTCCTTTATTGGGAAGGGCTGTTTTTTTATTGGTTAAAACTTATTGCTTTCTAAGGAGAGTAACCATGGGACAACGTCCTGCTATTATTATTAATCGACTTGATGCCGATCGTCTCCAGCGCTTGATCGACAGCGCCTCCGATAAAGACCTGGCCGTGGCTGAACTGCTTGAAGAAGAGCTATCGCGAGGGGAAATTCTGGACCCTGAAGATATGCCCGATGACGTAGTCAGCATGAACAGCCAAGTTCGCTTCACCGACCTTACGCGGGGGCTTAAGATGATCCGCACTTTGGTCTACCCGCATGCCCTGGAAAGCGTGCCGGATGGTATTTCGGTAATGGCACCCATTGGTGCTGCGTTAATCGGCCTGAGAGTCGGCGACATCATTGAATGGCCCTTGCCCAATAACACTGAAGCCCATTTACGCATCGATGCCATTTATTGGCAGCCCGAACGCGAAAAACAGTTCCACAGATAACGCGCGCAACCGGATAAGCCGCCCTCCCCTGGTGAACAGCAATGGTTATGCCTTATGCTAAAAGTTGCGATTTTCGTTGATGTTAACAATGTTTATTACACTGTGCGCGAAGCCTATCGTAAAAACTTTGATTACAATAAATTTTGGGCAAAAGTAACCGCTAATAGAGAAGTCGTACAAGCCTTTTGCTATGCCATAGATAAAGGCGACCAAAAGCAGCGGGAGTTTCAAAATATCCTCAGGGCTATTGGTTTTAAGGTGAAGTTAAAACCGCTTATTCAGCGTGCAGATGGTTCCGCCAAAGGTGATTGGGATGTTGGCATCGCACTTGATGCCATGGAGCACGCTGAACAGGCGGATATTATCGTGCTGGTTTCTGGCGATGGCGACTTCGACCTTCTAGTCAATAAAATTCGCGTTAAGTATGGAAAGAAGGTTGAAGTTTATGGTGTTGCTCAGTTTACAGCAGCGTCACTCATACATGCATCCAGTGAGTTTATCGCGATAGATAACCAGCTTTTGCTGGAGTAAATAACGGCAAACTCGAATAAAAAAGCACTGAATGGGTGGCGCTATCCACTACTCCATGCCCTTTACATTAAAATAATGCCTGCCAGCACTTACACACCCCTTCATTCTACTTACTAATTTAGCCATCTATTTACCAACCAATTACAAGTTAGTTGTCAATTGCCATGGACTCGGCTAGCCTGAAACCAAATGTAGGCGTGATGCAAAGATATTGATAAGCGCTTGTTTAGCTGGTGCGTCTCACTATCGGCGGCGTCAGTCTGGGTTAACCAGTCAAGGAGAACACCGCATGTCGATAACATCAGAAAAGCAATTACCCGAAGCAATAGCGGCCTGGCTCGATCCTGAAATGGATTCGGTGAAAGGCACCGAAACCCCGAAAGACCCCAACAAGGGCTATATCGCACTGCTTGGCTGGAGCGTTAATGCCATCAAAGCTGCGCAAAAATTTGACCGTCGTTACATCGTCGTTGCCCCAGAATGGGCCGCAGATTTCTGTACCGCAAACAAGATACCTTTTATTCCGTGGGACTTTATCCGGCTGAATGATCGCTCCATGGAGATTGCAGAAAAGCTAAAGGCGGAAGGCGTCGATGTTGCTATCCCACTATTCGAGGAAACCGTCGAGTGGTCAGGGGCGATCAACTCTGTCCTTCTCGACAACCCCCGCATGTACGGGCAGTCCATCCTATTTCGTGACAAGGCCTTAATGAAGCGCCGTGCCCAGCTTGGCGGTATTCGCGTCGGGATCTTCGAGGAAGCGCATGAAAAAGAGGATATCGTCCGCTTTATGAAGCGCGTCAACCAAACGCTGCTCAAACTCGACGGTGACCCGGATGACCCCATTCACGTCAAGGCATTCGATAAAGCCGGCTGCCTCGGGCACCGAATGATCCGCAAGATAGAAGAAATCGACAACATTCCGGCCGAAGAATATCCGCTGCTGATGGAAAGTCACTTGGATGGCTGGGAGTTTGCCGTTGAAGCCTGGATTCACGATGGCAAAATTCAGTTCCTGAACATCTCTGAATATGTGACGTTGGGCTATTCGGTATTCGTGCCCGCTACTGCGGAGCTCGAAAGCTGGCGTCCCGCGATCACTAAGCAGATCGAGTTACTGATCAAAACGTTCGATATCCAGTTCGGCTTGATCCACCCCGAGTACTTCGTCACCGCTGATGGTGAGATGTACTTTGGCGAGGTCGCCTACCGCCCACCGGGGTTCAAGGCTTTCGAGCTGATCGAACGAGCTTATGGCTTCAATGCTTACCAGGCATCCATGCTGGTGTTCGATCCGAAAAGTACCAAAGAGGAAGTGGCTGCCTTCTTCCCCCGTGAAGTGGTTGATGCTAAGGGCTACGCCGGTTGCTTCGGTGTTTACCCAAGGCGCCGGGTGGTCAGCAAGCTGGAAATGCCCAAAGAATGCGTTGACCACCCCTATTTCGAGTCACATGAACTGGTCGCGCCAACAGAAGAAACCGTGCCTGACCGTGCGGCTTTTGGTACCCATTGGGGCTTGGTCTTCTTCTTTGGTGACGACCCCATTAAGATGCGGGACCTCTTAAAAGCTCAGGAAGAGCTGGACTTCTACGTCTAGAAATCCAACAAATAAAGGCTGAGTAAGGTAAAACACGGCCACCTTTAGCGGGCTGAATACTCATACCGCTAGAGGTGGCCGTGTTTGCCATTGTTAAAAATTTCGTTTTCACCGCTATTATGTTAAAAATAGTAGGAACATAAAGGAGCGTTTAAGGAGAGTTTTATGCCCACTATTTTGCAAGTTCACTTCCCTTTTGAAGGCCCTTTCGGAAAAGCGATGACTGATGCGATGGCACCGCTGGCTCAATCCATCAACGATGAACCCGGCCTGCTGTGGAAAATTTGGACTGAAGACCCGGAAAAAAAGCGCGCGGGGGGTGTTTACTTGTTTACCTCACAAGAAAACGCAGAGGCTTACTGCAAAATGCATACTGCCCGCCTGCAAGACCTAGGCGTTACCGACATTGATGCACAAATATTAGCGGCCAATGAGCCACTTTCAGCGATAAACAACGGCCCTCTTGGCAGTGTTCGATAAAGCTTCTGCGCTTGTTGAAATAAGCGGCTGAAATGGGCGGCTGAAATAGCCGGTTGAAACAGACTGTTAAAATGCTTAAATCGCCCCGTGCCAGTGCGCCTGACACGGGGCGATATTGTTATTAGCGCTACTCAGCGCCGTTTATTAAAAGCACGTCTAACTGATGAATCCTACGTTAATAAGCAGGCGTCCTCACACTATTAATCTGACTGTTTCTTTCCTTTCTTTTCCATACGTTTTTCCTTTAGCGTTTTCTGTGGCTTTTTCTTTTCTTTCTCTTTACTCATTTTTACACCCTCAATCGTCATGCCGCTTCATGATTAATACTTTTATTATTTATCATCATTTTTACTATTAAAAACGATAATATTTTTTTTATTTTTAAAAGGCAAAAACAACCATACCTTATAAAAAATAAAAGGCAAGTAACGGGGGTTAGTAGAAAATATTAAAAAATTATGCGTCAACTAAATCATCAGCATGGCAACAGCGGCGCACTACCCCATAGCATTCAAAAAGAGTGGCTCTGAGCGCTTTATAACGTCTAAGATTAGGGCGACACCTTTCTATTACGAGCCGATTATATGAAACCTGAAACCATTGCCCTTCACCATGGCTACGCGCCGGACTCACAACATGCCGTTGCCGTGCCCATTCATCAGACCACCTCGTTTTCGTTTGACAGCGCCCAGCAGACTTATTTGATCTGAAAGTGGAAGGGAATATTTACTCGCGCATTATGAACCCGACCTGCGCCGTGCTGGAGCAGCGGGTAGCCGCGCTAGAAGGCGGCATTGCAGGTTTGGCAGTGGCTTCTGGCATGGCAGCGATTACCTATGCCATTCAAACCATTGCCGAAGCAGGCGATAACATTGTATCGATTAGCGAGCTGTACGGTGGCACCTACAACCTGTTTGCACACACGCTGCCGCGCCAGGGTATTCAGGTACGCTTTGCCGATAAAGACGATATTGCCGGCATCGAAGCGTTGATTGATGAACGCACGAAAGCAGTGTTCTGCGAAAGCATCGGCAACCCCTCCGGCGGCGTCGTCGATCTGCGTGCCCTTGCCGATGCCGCGCATCGTCACGGGGTGCCGGTCATTGTCGATAACACCACCGCTACGCCGTTTTTATGCCGGCCAATTGAGCACGGGGCGGATATTGTCGTCCATTCAGCAACCAAGTATATCGGCGGCCACGGCACCACGGTGGGCGGGGTTATTGTAGATTCCGGCAAATTCCCGTGGGCGGAACATGCCAGCCGATTCCCGCTACTCAACGAGCCGGATGTCTCTTATCACGGCGTTAACTACACCCGCGACGTTGGCGATGCGGCATTTATTACCCGCGCCCGGGTAGTGCCACTGCGCAACATGGGGGCGGCGCTTTCTGCCCAGGCGGCCTGGAACCTTCTCCAGGGGCTGGAAACGCTGTCACTGCGGATTGAACGCATCTGCGCTAACGCGCTGGCGGTGGCGAAGCACTTAGAAGAACATCCCTTGGTGGCGTGGGTGCACTATGCGGGGCTAGAGAACCACCCAGACCACGCACTCACGCAGCGTTATATGCACGGCCAGGCCTCGGGCATTCTCAGCTTTGGTATTAAGGGTGGCCAAGCGGCAGGCGAGCGCTTTTATGATGCGCTGGCGCTCATTCTGCGGCTGGTGAACATCGGCGATGCCAAGAGCTGCTCCTCTATTCCGGCGTCTACCACGCACCGCCAGCTAAATGAACAAGAGCTAAAGGCCGCAGGCGTCACCCCGGATATGGTGCGCCTGTCGATTGGCATTGAGCATATTGATGACCTGCTGGCAGATATCGATCAGGCGCTAGCCGCCTCCCAAGGCTAACGGCGCGTTTTAAGCCGTAAGCAAATGCTGACCCATGCTGAATCTGCCTTGTTTAACCAAGGAACCACAGGCTGCATGGGTACTTAAGCCCAGTATCAACATCAGGATGCAGCTGGTTAATAACAGGAGGCTCATAGTATTTAGCGGCTTCTAATCGAGAGGCTCCTGCTTCCACTGTTACTGGGCAGAATCAATCAAACACATCAGGATACTTACGCTTTGCGCGCGCTAAGCGAATGATAGTAATGATATTTGTGACCACAATCAGCCCTTCTGCCAAGGTGCCACCAACGGAGCCAATGACTACGTTGTTCAGCATCCATAGCGTCGCGGCTAATCCCAAAAACACCCGCATGGGTATTCCACGCAGCAGGAACATGGCGAAAGTACCGAGTACCATGGCGGCCATGGGTAGGAAATCCACCCAGCTTTGCCAGGTGAAAAAGGCCGCGATACCGCTGGCCAGCAGCACGCCAACCATCACAGCTTTACTGCCCATATAACGACGGGCCAAGATAATGCGCACAATCACCAACATGGTCAGCACGGCGGCGGTCCAACTACCGAAAAACACAAACTGCAGAGCAAACGCCACATTGGCGGAAATCAGCAGCATCAATAGCCGGTCGTCACTCTTACTGGCGAAAGCCGCCACACAAATCACGAGCGCCACCAGGCCAAACACTTGGCCAGCCAGGGCGCTGTAGCTAAGGTTTTCTAGCATTGTTAACGGTTCTCCTTTATATCTCCGCTTAGCGTGACCTTCACCGCAAGCGATTTCCAAGAGTAGAGATGACGACCATGCCCCACACCGTGCCAGCAAGAGCAAGCGCCGCGCTTAAAAACTTGTTTATTGGTGATGCACTGGCGATGCCCGTGCACTGGTTCTACAACGTTCACGATATCGACCGCGCGTTTCCAGAAGGGATCAACACGTTTGAGGCGCCGCCTGCGTTTCACCCTTCATCGATTATGTCGATGCATTCAACCAGCGGCGGTGGCCGCAAGCGTGCAGGCAGCCAACCGCCTGAGGTTGTCGGCGGTGTCATTTTGAAAGGCAAGCAGGCCTACTGGAATCGCCCGAACGTACACTACCACCAGGGCATGCAGCCCGGTGATAACACGCTCAACGCCCACTGCGCGTTAACGCTGATGCACACCATGGCAGAAACCGGCCAGCATTATGATAGCGATGCCTTCTTGAAGGCTTATATCCAGCTAATGACGGCTGAGACGCCCGCCCACCCAGATACCTACGCCGAATCTTACCACCGCGGCTTTTTTGCTAATCTGGAAAAGGGGTTGCCGCCCAAACAGTGTGGCGCAGTAACTCACGATACGCCTTCGATTGGTGGCTTGGTGACCATTGCCCCACTGGCGATTGGCGAACGCCTGAAAGGCACCTCCCTGGCAGATACCCGCAAGCTCTGCCGCCAGCACCTTGCTTTGACTCATCCTGATAACTTTCTGGCGGACGTGTGTGACGCCTATGTCGAACTGATCGACAGCCTGTTGTTTAGAGACAATGACAACGCGGTAGAAGACACCCTGCTCAAGGCCACCCGAGGCCTCTCAAAACGAGAGCTGACAAAACTGGTGGAAAGCCAATACAGCGAACGTGAGGTGGTAGGCAGCGTTTTATCCACCGCCTGTTACATCACCGATGCCTGGCCTGCGGTGCTATACCTTGCCTGCAAACACCACAAAACCCCGTTAAAAGCCTTGCAGATTAATGCGGAAATTGGCGGTGACAACGTTCACCGGGGGGCGGTGTTGGGGGTGTTGCTGGGGTTGATCAACGGCGAGGCGGATGAAGGCTTATTTGCCCGGTTAACCGAACACGCGTCGATTAACCGGGCTATTGAGGGTCTGGTTGGCTAAAAGCCCATCAGGTGCTTTAAGAGCGCCGCTCCCACAGGGTGACTTCCGAGAGGCTGTGCTGATATTTATGCATGGTCTCGCGGATCACAAAGGGCACTTTTTCAGGCTCGCTGATCATCTGGAAGTGAGGTTCCAACAGCTCCTTTAAGCCATCCAGGGTAGTGACATTCTCCCCGTCTCGCTTGAACCCACCAATCCACTCCTCTTTCGGCGTGTACTCTTCCAGCCAGGTATAGGGCGAGGCGATCATCAAAATACCGCCAGCGTTGATGCGCTCATGAATGGTCTGCAAAAACTGTGCAGGTTTATAGAGCCGGTCGATCAGGTTGGCCGCCAGCACTAGGTCATACTGGCTGAACTGCGGCTTGAGGTTGCAGGCATCGCCCTGGTGGAAGCTCACCCGGCTTGCCGCCTCTTCCAGCCCTAAACTCGCCAACGTGCGCTCTTGGTAGCTGACCAGCTCGCCCTCTTCCACCCGGGTATAGCGCAGCACTCTCTGCTCAGCCATTTCAACGCCCTGGCGAATAAAGTTGGCCGAGAAGTCCACGCCGTCAACGTGCTCAAACTCACGGGCCAGCTCAAAGCTGGAGCGCCCGCTGGCGCACCCCAGATCCAGGGCGCGCTTCTTCTGCTTGCCCGCCATGCTTGCCAACGCCCGGTTAGCCAATGCCTGCGGGAAGTTGGCAACGCCAAACCACTCATCGCCGTAATGGAATTCCGCGTACTCCGCCATGCGGGCATCGCTTTCGTAATAGGCGCTGGGCATTTTGACTTCAGCATCCGACACCACATAGCGGAAGCCCGCATGCTGGAAGAAATGACGGCGAAACGCATAGCGGGCACTGAGCCGCGTTTCGTTACCACAGGATATCCAGGAACCACCCTTGATCAGGTTATGCTGGTTATCAAAGGTCGGCGTGGTGAAATCGTCGTATAGCGGATGCACATCAAAGCCTGGGAACGGATAGGTGGGGGTTTCCACCCACTGCCAAACGTTGCCCACTACATCAAACCACTGGCCGTGCTGGAAGCGGGTGACCGGGCACGAAGACGCGCCGTGATCCAGATGCAGGTTGGCGTTGGCAGGCGTATCGCTTGCAAGCTCGGAAACCCCCGCCTCCTCCACCAGACGATGCCACTCATCTTCTGTCGGCATGCGCACCGTCTGGCCGGTCTGCTCGCTTTTCCAGTTACAGAACGCTTTGGCCTCGTGGAAGTTGACCTCCACCGGCCAGTCCCAAGGCATTTCGGCCTCTTCGGTCATCAAGCGCAGAAACCACTCGTTTTTCCACACCCAAAACGTCGGGTGCGCTGCCTTGGCAAAGTTGCGCCAGCCCAACCCCTCTTCCGACCAGAACGCATCGGTCAAATAGCCACCGGCCTCAACAAATTCAAGAAACTCACTGTTGCTGACCAGAAACTGGCTCGCCTTGAATTCATCTACCTCAGCCTTGTGATGGCCGTACTCGTTGTCCCAGCCGTAGAAGGGGTCGTCGAAGGATTTACCTAGCGTCACGTCCCCTTTCGGCACCGTAATCAGGCTGTTTTCCGGCGGCTCGCCGGTCGTGCGGATAGGCTCCCAAGCCGCTTGTGGCGTGACCAGGTGTAGCTGCTGCTGACGAATCAGCACCGACGAGGTTTCCAAATGAATCCGCTCGTGCTCGATACCCATCACGATGGGCCAAAACGGGCTATCCCAACCCACGGGCAGCGAAAGCGGCAACTCGCGAATCAGGCTAAGCACTGCCGCGCGAACCTTGCCGCGATACGCCATCACCTCACTGACCGACGGCCACTCGTAGTGGTCATCGTTCAGGTCATCCCAGCTCATTTCATCGACGCCAACCGCGAAAATAGACTCCATATTCGGGTCTATGCGCGTCGGCAAAAGCTTCGCCAGCACCAGCTTATTGACGAAAAAGGTCGCGGTATGCCCAAGGTAGAAAATCAGCGGGTGCCTAAGCGGGATAGACTTGCGAATGTAGGCTTCTTCACTGGCAAGCGTGGTAAACAGCGACTCGTAACGGTCAAACGTCGCGGTAAAACAGGCCTCAATCTCTTGGCGTGTTGCGTCAGGGTCATTACCTGCAAGCATCACCGTGCGAGGAAAAAAACCGGACGATGTCGATTCCTGCAGCCCAGCAAGCGAAGTGGTGGAAGTCATAGTGTTGAGCGCCTTTTATCTTGAAACGACGAGGGTTCGCCTAGGTAAACATGTAAAGGCATTAAAAACCAGAAACTCATACAAAAGCTACCATTAGTTGTACAAAACTGATCAAGCAAAGCCAATTCACGGCTCTCTATGATAGGTACCCAATAGGACAAAATGCCTATGGCTTTTTTAGGCGTTACCACCATAATTGAATAACGATATATCTAAAAAATATAGGTTAGCTTTCGCTTAAGGAGTACGCCATGCAAAAGCCACCGTTATGGACACAGAAAGTAACGCGAAGAGAGCTGTTAAAAGTGGGCTCTGGCCTGAGCATTGGCAGCCTGCTGCCACTCAGCGCGGTATCTGCTAACACGCTGCGAACGCAGGCACGCATCGTGATTCTTGGCGGCGGTGCAGCGGGCATGGCGATGGCCAACCGGTTAGCTAATCGCCTGCGGGGTGGCACTATTACGTTAGTGGAACCACGCGAGACGCACCACTACCAACCGGGCTGGACACTGGTAGCCTCTGGCGTTTGGAACGCGGATAAAACCATGCGCCCTAACGCCCAGTTTCTGCCGCGGGGAGTCAATTGGATTCGTGAACACGCGGCTAATATTGATGCCGACAACAAGCGTGTCGCGCTCGCCAATGGAGCAACCCTTGAATACGATTTCTTGATTGTTGCTACCGGCATTCAGCTCAATTACCACTTGATTGACGGCATGTCGCCCGCGCTGGTGGGGCAGCATGGCATTGGCAGTGTTTATGCCAGTATTGAGGGTGCCTCACGCACCCATCAAGCAATTCAGGCATGGCTGAACAGCGGCCAAGGAAAAGGCATTTTTACCGCCGCCCCAACGCCGGTGAAGTGCGCCGGCGCGCCGTTAAAAATGACCTTCACCACGTTAAGCCGGTTAGAAGCCTCTGGGCAGCGCGATGCGTTCAATGTGGACTATATGGCGCCTGGCACCAGTCTTTTTTCTCAACCGTGGGTTGATGAGTTCGTTAAGCAGCGCTTTGATGAGCAAGGCGTTAATCGGCGGCACCACTATCGACTTTCCGCCATTGACCCTCAAGCCAAACAGGCTGAATTTACCTTTGTGGGGCCGGAAAGCGAGTTTACCTCCCACCATCAACTACGCGAAGCTGAGTTCAGGCGCGAAGGCCAGCCAACCGTGATTGCCGACTACGACTTTATTCACGTTGTGCCCCCCCATGAGTGCCCACGATTTTGTCAAACAGAGCGCGCTTATCGCGCAAGACGGCCCGTTCAGGGGCGAGTGGCTAGATGTCGATATTCACACCCTGCAGCACACCCGCTACCCAGAAGTGTTTGGCATTGGCGATGTGATTGGTGCCCCGATCATTGACATCCTCCGACCACTAAATCAGAGATTGTAGTGGCGGATTCCCAGGTCGTTACCTCCCTGGTTTCTGCTTCCAAGACGACTGCCCGAGGGAATGG
>LDZP01000092.1_pt1 | contig 71085 bp, 66 predicted proteins | sample 615351 | NCBI WGS metagenome assembly LDZP01 (sample SAMN03408296, study PRJNA278302) | terrestrial metagenome | isolation source: oil reservoir sample I1 | place: USA: Alaska, North Slope, Ivishak formation | collected 2013
TTCCCCTGACTCGCCGAGGATGCCGGTCACGCTCTCCACGTTATGGAAGAGCGATGAAGCCCCGAATCAATGCGCAGTATGATTCGTGGGTGCATTCACGCTCCAGCCTAATAGGGCGATATAGCCCTTATTTGGATCCTTTTGCATGTTGATGACTCCTACTTGGTGTGTGAACAGAATTGCCAAACTACTCGCGCCACCATACACGACCGGGTGCGGTGCCGGCTAACGAGGCATTGTCCGGAGCGTTAACGCACGGTTTGCTGAAGGCGTGCTGGCGTGAATATGGTAAGCTAGGCGGTTCAACTTCATGTACAAATGGCAAGAGGAATAGGCCAAGATGGCGGCCAAGCCGATCTACCGTGTGGTGGTTCACCAGCAGGGTGAAATTTGGGATTTATACGTCAGAGAGATCTTTCAAAGCGAACTCTGGGGCTTTATTGAAGTCGAGGAGTTTGTCTTTGAAGATGCTTCTCGGGTAGTCGTTGACCCTGCGTCGGAAAAATTGCAGCGAACCTTCGATGGCGTTAAGCGTAGCTATTTGCCGTTAAACGCTATCGTGCGTATTGACGAAGTAGAGCGCGAAGGGCCGTTGAAAGCAGTCAAAACCGATGCCCGAGTAGCAGAGTTCCCCCGTCCCTTTCCGTTGCCACCGCGTGGAGAAGGGTAAGCGTATGAGACAAGCGCACCGCTGAAATAAGCGACAAGCGCTGTTGGCTTCGTCCGCCTTGCAGCGTTTTAATCAGGACATGATGTCATGCAAGTAACTAACATTCGATTTCGAAACTACGCCGCTGCGGCTGGCATTTTATTGGCCGTGGCGAGCGGCCATGCCATGGCTCAATCAAACAACCAGGCATGGGTGACCGATGAGCTAAGCACCTATGTACGCAGCGGCCCCACCGATGGTTACCGCATTATTGGCACGCTCAATGCAGGCGAGCAGGTAGAGGTGCTGGAAACCAGCGGTGACTACACCCGTGTGCGCAATAGCGATGGTAATGCAGTTTGGGTGTTGAGCAATGAGCTTCAGCGAACGCCAAGTGCGATTGAACAGCTACCCGCGCTGGAAAGTCAGGTAGAGGAGTTGACCGCCGAGCTTGATGGCATCAATGAAGCTTGGGAACAGCGGGTTTCCTCAATGACGGAAACGCTAGAAGTTCGCGAGCGCCGCGTGGCGGAACTTGAAGCAAGCAATCAAGCGTTGGATAGCCAAGCAGAAGAGGCCCGCCAACAGATTAGAGCACTGCAAGCTCGCTTGGAAACGCAAGAAGAAGATCTCTTGATGCGCTACTTCATGTATGGCGGCGGCGTGGCCGGCGCTGGTTTGCTGGTAGGGCTGATTGTGCCGCACCTGCCGCGTCGGCGTAAAAAGCGTGACCGCTGGTTTTAAAAAAACCGTTTTAAAAAGCGGTTCTAAAAAGCCAAGTCTAAAAAACGTTCTAAAAAAACATCCAAAGGCAGTTAAACGATGAGCGATCAGTGGCGCAAGCGCTGGCAAGAAGGGCGTATTGGCTTTCACTTAAAGCAGGCACACCCAGCGCTGCTGCGCCATTGGGGAGCGCTTGACGTTGCTACAGCTACCAAAGTGCTTGTGCCGCTATGCGGTAAAAGTCTTGATATGCGTTGGTTAGCGGATCAGGGGCATCCTGTTCTGGGTATTGAGTTTGCCCCTGAAGCCATTGAGCAGTTTTTGGCACAGCGCAGCACGTCGGTGTCACGTTACCGCCAAGCCGGCTTTAACATCTCTCGCCAAGGCAATGTTGAGCTGTGGTGCGGGGATTTTTTTCACCTGCATATTCAGCAGGCCGCTGAAATAGGCGCATTTTATGATCGCGCCTCGCTCATTGCACTTCCCCCCGCAGCGCGTCAGCGCTATGCATTCCACCTTGCCCAACTGGTGCCGCCTGGTGCTAAAGGCCTGCTGATTAGTTTGGCGCACAGTGAGGGCAATGCGGGGCCGCCTTACAACGTTCCCGCCAGTGAAATTGAGCGGCTGTTTTCGCCAAATTTCAGCTTAACGTTCCTGGAAGAAGGCAGCCCCGATGAACGCGGTAAAACCGAAAGCGTGTGGGGGCTAGAACGACGCGGGCCGCGCCTGCAAATTTGAAGGCGCGGCCCGTATTAATGGTTTCAGGCAAAATAGTTTCAGAAAAAATAGTTTCAAAAACAGTGGTTTAAGAAGCAATAGTTTCAAAAAAATAGCTTCAAGCAATGTTTGTGGCGAAGCGTTAGCGTGCCAATAAACGGCCTAATTCAGGGTCACTAAAGGCGCGGTTCATCCCATCGCTGAGTAGATCGCTCAGCATACGCGCATTGCTGTCAGCGTCAGGTTTAAGCGCATAACTTTGCGTGCGCCGAGAAGTGTAGGTGCCGGTGTAAGTGGTGCCTTTATTGCGAGCGATAGCGCGGAATACCCCTTCAAGGCGCGCTTCATCCAGCAAAGGTTGGCCGCTGCCACCCCGTGCGTAGTTAAGGCTGGCAAGTTCTAGCGTTAAGCTCGGGCGGCCCTCGGCCTGTTCGGTGGTCGGGCTAAAGCCCATGTCGCGCACGGCGCGCTCCGCTTCTTGCTGTAAGCGCGGAATCAACTCGTGGCTGCTCACCGTAATATGCGCTGTCGACATACCCCCACCAGTACGATTACCGATAATGTCGCTATCCCGCCCATCCTGGGCAATCACGGTGACCTGCTGGCCAGAACCGACCTGCGGCACAGCGGCGCTGCGTTCTGGGTTGAGCTGTAGATATTGGGGGCTGGCACAGCCGACTAGCCATGCGCTGGCAAACAGTACACCTGAAATCCGTAAAAAGTGACGCCGAAGCATGGTCTTCCTCCGCGATGGCTAAAAGGCCAGTATAACGCGGGCAGTGCGTTGGCGGTATGTTCACAGCCCCGCGTTAGCCTAACGTTTAGGCAGCTACGTTTTTGAGCCAAGCACGTTTTTGAGCTAAGTAAAGTAGCAACTAACGCAAACCGCCCCATAGCGGGGCGGTTTGCGTGGGGTTGGGTCTGTCTAGGATTATGCGACGCGGGTTTGCTCAGCGGTTTTCAGCGCTACTTCGGGAAATCGCCGCCAGTGGCGGGGGTGGGCGTATAATCGCTGGCCTCGGCGTAGCGCCAAGTGCTCAAAGTCAGTATGGCGCACGGTGGCCAGCCACGGTTGGGCGAGCCAGTCAGCCTCCAGCTCCACCCGAACCTCGGCACCTACTGGCGAAATAGCGGTGATCGTGACCGGCAGGTGGCTCTCTTTGGTTGGCTGTTCGGTTAGGCGTATTTCATGGGGGCGCAACAACAGTTCTTCATGGCCATCAGGCAAGTCGACGTGCCAATACGCGTCACCGCAGGTCAATACACCGTTACTCACTTTACCTTCCAAATGATTCACATCGCCTAAAAACTCAAACACAAAGCGATTTTTTGGCATGCGGTAAAGCTCATCAGGCGTATCGATCTGCTCAATGCGGCCATTGCTCATGACAACCACGCGATCCGATAGCTCCAGCGCTTCTTCCTGGTCGTGGGTCACGAACACGCTGGTGAAGTTGAGTTCATCGTGCAAATGACGCAGCCAGCGGCGTAGCTCCTGGCGCACTTTGGCATCGAGTGCGCCAAAGGGCTCATCCAGCAGCAACACTTCGGGTTTTACCGCCAGTGCGCGTGCCAGCGACACCCGCTGCTGTTGGCCGCCGGAAAGCTGCGCAGGGTAGCGGTTAGCAAGGTGCTCTAGCTTGACCATCTCCAGCAGCCTAAACACGCGGGCGCGAATTTCGCCGCTGCTAGGGCGCTGTTTGCGTGACAGCACGGTCAGCCCAAAAGCCACATTATCGTAAACGCTCATATGGCGAAACAGCGCATAGTGCTGAAACACGAAGCCAATTCGCCGATCGCGCACGTGCACATGGGTGACATCGCGCTCGCCAAACATTATTTTGCCCGGCTGGGAAGAGCGGTCAGCGTTTTCCAGCCCTGCAATGATACGCAGTAGGGTGGTTTTGCCTGAACCAGAAGGGCCGAGCAAGCCCACCAGTTCGCCTTCGTTAATATCAAGGTTGATCGGCTCTAACGCCTGGGTATTACCAAAGTGCTTGGCAATGTTTTGTAAGCGAATGCTCATGCAAATGCCTCCCGGCGCGATGCGCGCCATTCCAACCCTGCCTTAGCGGCGAGCGTGAGTAGGGCAATGAATGCGAGTAAGGCCGCACAGGCAAAAGCCCCCACGGCGTTATAGTCTTGATAAAGCTGCTCTAAGTGCAGCGGCAGCGTGTTGGTTTGGCCACGAATAGCGCCCGACACCACTGAAACCGCACCAAATTCCCCCACTGCTCGGGCGTTGGTCAGGATGACCCCGTAAAGCAGCGCCCAGCGAATATTGGGTAGGGTAACGCGACGGAAGGTGGTCCACCCAGAAGCGCCAAGGGTCACGGCGGCTTCCTCTTCACGGGAGCCTTGAGCCTGCATCAAGGGAATTAATTCACGGGCAATAAAGGGGCAGGTAACAAAAATGGTCACCATTAAAATGCCCGGCCACGCGAACATGAGCTGAATATCGTGGGTGTCCAGCCAACTGCCGATCCAGCCGTTGCGGCCATACAGCAACAGATAAATCAGACCTGCCACAACGGGCGATACCGCAAAGGGGATATCGATCAGCGTTTGTAAAATGCGCCGCCCAGGAAAGCTAAAGCGCGTGACCAGCCAGGCCAGCGCAACGCCAAACACCAGGCACACCGGAATGGTTAACAGCGCAATCATGAGCGTTAAGCCAATCGCATGCAGCGTGAAGGTGTTGCTGACATTGGCCCAGAATACCAGCATGCCTTGGGAAAATGCCTGGGCAAAAATCGCCACCAGCGGCAGCAGCAAAAAAAGCGCTGAGAGCACAAGGGCGGCACCTATCAGTAGCCGCCTAACCAGCGGTGCATCACCAATTCGACGCATTACCCCTTACCTCCGTGCAGCCGGTTTACAAAGCGGCCCTGCCAGATATTAATCGCCAGCAGCAAAGCCAGGGATACAAACAGCACCACTGAGGCCACCGCCGATGCACCGGCATAGTCATACTCTTGCAGCTTGACGAAAATCATCAGCGCGGTGATTTCTGTCTCGTAAGGCATGTTGCCCGCGATGAAAATAATCGCCCCGAACTCGCCCAGCGAGCGTACAAACGCAAGCCCGGTGCCGGTGACCAGCGCCGGCCACAGGTGGGGCATAATGACGCGGCGAAAGGCTACGCCGTCGGTTGCACCCAGCGACATGGCCGCTTCATCCACTTCAATCGGCAGGTCTTCGAGCACCGGCTGTACCGTGCGCACCACAAAAGGAATACTGGTAAAGGCCATGGCCAGCGCAATGCCCACCCAGGTGTAAGCGACTTGAAAGCCCATGGGTTCCAGCAACTGACCCATCCAGCCGCTGCCCGCGTAAAGCGTGGCTAAGGTAATGCCGGCGACAGCGGTGGGCAGGGCGAAGGGTAGGTCCATTAGGGCATCGAGTAAGCGCTTGCCCGGAAATTCATAGCGCACTAACACCCAGGCCAGCAGCAGGCCAAAAACGGCGTTAACTAACGCCGCCACAGCCGCGGCACCCATGGTGACCATGTAGCTTGCCACCACGCGGCCTTCGGTAATAATCGCCCAGTACTCGGCCAGGCTAAGCCCCGCTAACTGACCAAACAGGCCCGTAATCGGCAACAGCAGCACCAGCGAGATAAATAGCACGCTGATACCCATGGAAAGGCCAAAGCCCGGCAGCACGCGTGCGCTGCCGGTTCGCCTGAGTGTGAGTTGGCTCATGGTTCAAACGTACTCATAAAATAGTTCAAGCGAGAATAGTTCAAGCGAGAATAGTTCAAGCGTGCTCATAGCGTATTCAACCGCGCTTATGAACAGGATTAACGGCGCTGTAACTGGTCAAGCAGTGCACCACCTGCAAAGTGCGCTTCCATCGCGTCATCCCAGCTGCCGAACACATCTTCTACTTGAAACAGCTCGGTTTCCGGGAATTGATCCGCAAACTCTTCAACCACGGCTTCGTTGTGCACCCGGTAACTGAAGCCTGCGAGTAAACGCTGGGCATCTTCGCTGTACAGGTACTCAAGATAGCTTTGGGCTAAATCGCTGTTGCCGTTACGTTCAGCGTTAGGGCCAACAACCGCCACGGGGAATTCTGCCAAAACGCTCATTGGCGGCACGATAACTTCGTAATCGTCGCTGCCGTATTCGCTGCGAATGTTGTTCACTTCCGACTCAAAGCTGATCAACACATCGCCAATGCCGCGTTCAATGAAGCTGGTGGTCGCACCGCGGCCGCCGGTATCAAATACGGCGACATTGGCCAGGAAGGTACGCATGAAGTCTTGGATCTGTTCTTCATCGCCATCGAATGCTTGGTCGGCAAAGCCCCAGGCGGCTAAATACGTGTAGCGGCCATTGCCAGAAGTTTTCGGGTTGGGGAAGACCATTTTTACGTCTTCTTTGGCCAGATCATCCCAGCTTTCAATGCCTTTCGGGTTGCCTTTGCGCACTAAGAAAGCAGTAGTGGAATAGTAGGGCGATGCGTTGTTATCAAACGCCTCCTGCCAATCTTCTGCGACCAAACCGGCATCGGCGAGTACCTGCACGTCGGTGACTTGGTTAAACGTCACCACATCGGCACGCAGACCTTGCAAGATGGCGCGTGCTTGCGCAGAAGAGCCCCCGTGAGACTGGCTGATGGCGATTTCTTCGCCGTGTTCTTCTTGCCACCATGCTTGAAACTCAGGGTTAACGGCGGCGAACAGCTCACGGGCAATGTCGTAAGACGAGTTAAGCAGTTCTCGCTCTTGAGCCATGGCGGCGGTGCTGCTAACACTGGCACCTAAGGCAAGTGCGATCAGGCTACGGCGGAAAAAGACAGGCATTGCCATCGGTAGGCTCCTTACAAACGTTAAGCGCATCAGAGCGCAATACCGGCAAGGTTAAATCGAACATTGTGGAATTACAATCAAGTTTTATATTCTTTTTTAGAATATGAGTGTTCACCCATGCGTAGCGCCAATGCGTGTGGGTGATGGGGCTTAGTGGGCTGCTCTGGTAAGATAGCGACCTGACTCCCCCTGCTAATCTAGGAACGTGCTATGACCGCTGCGCATGATTTTTTAATTGCCCCTTCTATTTTGTCGGCTGATTTTGCTCGCTTGGGCGAAGAGGTAGATAACGTGCTGGCCGCGGGCGCAGATGTTGTGCATTTTGATGTGATGGACAATCACTACGTGCCCAACCTGACGATTGGCCCCATGGTGTGCAAGGCGCTGCGTAAGCACGGGGTGACGGCACCGATTGACGTGCATTTAATGGTTAAACCGGTAGACCGCATGATCAGTGATTTCATTGAAGCAGGTGCCAGCTATATTACCTTTCACCCAGAAGCCTCTGAGCATGTAGACCGCTCGCTGCAGTTAATCCGCGATGGCGGCTGTAAAGCAGGCCTCGTCTTCAACCCCGCCACGCCGCTCTCGTATCTTGATTACGTGATGGATAAAGTCGACATGGTATTGCTGATGAGCGTTAACCCCGGCTTCGGCGGCCAGTCCTTTATTCCCGGCACATTGAACAAGCTGCGCGAAGCGCGGGCACGCATTGATGCGTCCAATTTAGATATTCGCTTGGAAATCGACGGCGGCGTAAAAGTGGATAACATCGCCGAGATTGCCGCGGCAGGTGCCGATACCTTTGTGGCGGGTTCCGCTATTTTCAGCGCCCACCAAGCCAGCGACCCGCACGGCTATGACACGGTCATCAAGCAAATGCGTGCGGCGCTGGCGAGCAATAAGTAAGTTTCGTTTAGTGCAGCTTCATGCGCGGTTTTAGATACTTGTTGAGCTTATCGACTAGCCAAGCAAGAGCCGTTTTCGGTGCCCCATGAATAGAGAGCTGGTGCATGCGGTAGAGCGATGCATAGGCTTGGCGAGCCAGCCAGCCCTCTAAAAAAAGCCCTTTGGAGGCGGAACTGCGCATTAAATTGCCCACCGCGTCATAGCGGGCCAAAGACACCAGCGAGCCATGATCACGATAGCGAAAATTGTTCAGCGGCTTGCCTTCTAGCTGGTTGACCAGGTTTTTGGCCAGCAGCTTAGCCTGCTGGTGGGCGGCCTGAGCGCGCGGCGGCACGGTGCTGTCTTTTCCCATCGGGCTATCTTCTCCCATCGGGCAACTGGCGCAGTCGCCGAGGGCAAAAATCCTTTCGTCATCGACACTTTGCAGGGTGCGTCTCACTTCGATCTGGTTTTTCTTGTTGGTGGAAAGGCCAAGTTCGGTGAGAAACGGCGGTGCTTTAATACCCGCTGCCCAGACGTTGATATCGGTGTCAATAACGTTGCCGTCTTCGGTCACCAGTTGGTGAGCCTGAGCCTCTTTAATAGCGGTACCTGTGTGGATCGTTACGCCCATGCTTTCTAGCTCTATCTGCACGGTTTGACTGACCCGCTCGGAAAGCCCAGGCAATATGCGCGGTGCTGCTTCCAATAAATGGACGCTGATTTGCTGATGATCTAACGCCGTTACTCCATAGGCATTCAGCATGCGTGACGCATCAAACAGCTCAGCGGCAAGTTCCACCCCTGTCGCGCCCCCGCCAACAATACCAATGGTTAGCTGAGTATGCTGGCGCAGCGTTGGGTCGGTGTAGCGCAGGAAGGTGTTGATCATATCGCGCTGAAACGCTTTGGCCTGCTGGGGTGAGTCAATAAAGTGGCAGTGTTCAGCGACGCCCGGTGTGCCGAAATCATTGGAGACGCTGCCCAGGGCTATCACCAGATAGTCATAGGCCAAATGGCGGGCAGGCAGCACTTCTTCACCATCTTCATCGTGAATCGGTGCCAAGTGGACGACCTGCTGCTGGCGATCCACGCCGGTGAGCGAGCCACGCTGGTAGCGGTAAAGATGGGCGGAAGAATGACCTCGGTAGTCCACTTCGTCCATGCTGGAATTCAGCACCCCGGTGGCCAGTTCGTGGAGCAGCGGTTTCCACACATGGGTAGTGTTACGGTCCAGCAGTACAATGTCAGCGCGCTTGCGCTTACCTAATGTGCGCCCTAAGCGGGTAGCGAGGGCAAGCCCGCCTGCGCCACCGCCGACAATCACGATTCTGGGTATGGCCATCTGCCTATCTCCCTGGCTATTTTGGCTGAATGTGCACCAGCATAGAAGTATCTTCTCCTCCTGACTAATGCGGAAGTCGGCTTTGAGCGGGTAAGATAGGTTTTTAACATTAGGTTTCCAACATCAGGTTTCCAGCAATACATGCAGCCAGAGGGCAATACGGTGCGTTCAATATTACATCCTGTACTGAAGGGGAAACGGCTGGTCGCGTTTGACTTGGATGGCACGTTGATTGATTCAGTGCCTGATCTTGCAGCGGCCGTGGCGCGCACACTGAGTGAGCTTGATTTGCGTGTGCCGACTGAACATGAAGTACGCGACTGGGTGGGCAACGGTGCGCCGGTGCTCGTCGAGAGAGCCTTGACCTGGGCATTGCAGAAAGCACCAGAGCCAGCGCTTCAAAAGCGCGCCTTTCAAGCCTTTATGACGCACTACGGTGCCGCGCCCAACACGCTCACGACGCTGTATCCTGGGGTTAAGAACGCACTGCAAACCCTGCACCAAGAGGGTCTGACATTAGTGCTCATTACCAACAAGCCCGAGCGTTTTATTGAACCGCTATTGAAGCACTTCAACTTGCTGGCATTTTTTACCCTATGGATTGGCGGTGATTCGCTGGCCGAGAAAAAACCCAGCCCTTTGCCGCTGCTGCACGCGGCCACTCTATGCAACGTCGCACCAAGCGACTGCCTGATGGTCGGCGATTCCCGCCACGATATTAACGCCGGTAAAGCCGCTGGTTTTGCCACGCTCGCGCTGCCCTATGGCTATAATCACGGCGAGCCCATTGAGCACAGTCAGCCTGATCTTGTGCTCACATCGCTCACTGAATTACTGATGCCTGCTCCCCATGCGACAAGGACCGCTTAATGATGACCCCGGAACGTTTCCACGAGCTTAGCCAGGCCGGCTACAACCGAATCCCGGTTTCGCGTGATGTCCTCGCCGATTTGGATACCCCGCTATCCACCTATTTAAAACTGGCGAACACACCCTGGACCTTCTTGTTTGAGTCCGTGCAGGGGGGCGAGAAGTGGGGGCGCTATTCAATGATTGGGCTGCCCAGCCACGAGCGCATTGAAGTGCGCGGCTTTACGGTACGCCATATCCAAGACGGGGAAACCGTTGGCGTTACCGAAGTGGAAGACCCGTTAGCGTGGATTGAAACATTCCAGAGCCGCTTTAAGGTGCCTAAGTTAGATGACCAGCCGCGCTTTGACGGCGGCTTGGTCGGTTACTTCGGCTACGATACCATTCGCTATATTGAGCCGCGCCTGCGCGCAGGTGCGGATAAGCCTGACCCGCTGAACGTGCCCGATATCTTGCTGATGGTGTGCAATGATTTTGTGGTGTTCGACAATCTTTCCGGGCGGCTAACGATCTGGACCCACGTTGACCCCGCCGAGCCAGACGCCTTTGAACACGCGCAGGCGCACCTGAAACACCTTGAAACCCGCCTGCGCGAAGCCCACATCAGCCCCAATAATGCGGCAAGCAGCACAAAGCTGGTGAAGGAGAGCGACTTTAACTCCGGTTTTACCGAGCAGGGCTTTAAGGCCGCCGTTGATAAAATTAAAGAATACGTGCTGGCAGGGGATATCATGCAGTGCGTGCCTTCCCAACGCATGTCGATTCCCTATCAGGCATCGCCGTTGGATCTTTACCGCGCGCTGCGCAGCCTTAATCCATCGCCGTATATGTTCTTCTTTAACTTGGATGACCACCATGTGGTGGGCTCTTCGCCAGAAATTTTAACCCGCATGGAAGAGGGCGAAGTAACCGTGCGGCCGATTGCGGGCACCCGCAAACGTGGCAAGACCGCAGAAGAAGACGACGCCCTGGAAGCAGAACTGCTGGCAGACCCCAAAGAGCTTGCCGAGCACCTCATGCTCATTGATTTAGGGCGAAACGACGTAGGCAAAATTTGCCAAACCGGCAGCGTTGAGGTGACCGACCAGATGGTGGTCGAGCGCTATTCTCACGTCATGCATATCGTTTCCAACGTGACCGGCAAACTAAAGCCTGGGTTAACCGCGATGGACGCGCTGCGCGCGACGTTTCCGGCGGGCACCGTTTCCGGGGCACCGAAAATTAGGGCGCTGGAAATTATCGATGAAGTTGAGCCCGTTAAGCGCGGTATCTATTCCGGCGCGGTTGGCTATCTTTCCTGGCACGGCAATATGGATACCGCGATTGCGATACGCACCGCTGTCATTAAAGATGGCCAGCTGCATGTTCAAGCCGGGGCGGGGATTGTCGCTGACTCAGTGCCTGAAATGGAGTGGCAGGAAACGCTCAACAAAGGCCGCGCTATTTTCCGTGCGGTGGCCATGGCCGAGCGTGGGTTAGATAACCTTTAATGGTTGCTTGCTTGGTTTGCTTAGCTTTCTGAGCTTTCTGAGCTTTCTGAGCTTTCTGAGCTTGCTGAATCTGAACGAGTGGCGCTACGGCCAATTATTCAGCCCTAGCGCCTCCTAACGCTTTGTGCAGTACTTCAGCATTATGGCGCATCATGGCGAAGTAATTGGCCGCTGGGCCGTCTGCGCGACTCAGTGAATCAACATACAGCGGCCCTGCCAGGGGGAGCCCCGTCTCCCGCGCTAACGCATCCATATGAATGTTAGCGGTGGTGCTTTCAAAAAACAGTGCCGAAGGGCGCGGGCGCTTATCCGCAAGATATTCACTCATCTTAGCCATCGCCTGGGCGCTGCCTTGTGTCTCATGATTAACGCCCCACACCCCCTGCGCTTCAAACCCAAAGGCGCGGGCAAAATAGCCAAAGCCAGCTTCGCTGGTAAGCAGCGTGCGGTTAGTTTGGGGAATGCCTTCAAGCCGCTCTTGCACCGCTTGGCTGAGAATAACCAGCGCTTTGCGCGCTTCTTCGGCGCGGGCATAAAGCACATCGGCTTGTTCGGGCAGGTGCTCGGCTAGCGTTTCGGCAATCACATCAATGTAGGCGGCGGCACCGGTAGGGTCCATCCACATGTGCGGGTCTGGCTGGCCTTGATACTGCCCAGTCGAGATCGTTAGCGGCGCATAATCGGCTTTTTTAGCCACGTTCACTAGCATCAATTGCTCATCTGACATCGCTTCAACATGGCGCATCCAGGGCTCTAAGCCCAACCCGTTATAAAATACGATATGGGTTTCTTCTAGCGCGAGTACGTTAGGCGGTGTTAGCTCCCAGCGGTGAACATCATTTCCAGCAGGGACAATGACATTGACGCTGACCAAGTCGCCCGCCACCCGTTTAACTAAATCCTCAAGAATGGAAAAAGAAGCGATAACGTTGAGCGGTGTGCTGGCATTGGCGGGGGCAGCGCTTACCAGCGCAACGAATAAGAGCGTACTGACCCAGGTAAACGGCTTATACATCCCACGCTCCTAATTGTTATGTAAACTAACGTAAAGATGATAGATGATAAAGACTGTGGTGGCGTGATACCAGCGCCAATGCAGGCCAGAAGCGCGATTGCCAACGGGGGCTCCCATTAGTAGCACTTCCATTAGCAGGACTCACATTAGTAGCACTCCCATTAAAGGCAAATACCGCTATGCGGCCAAGTCGCGCTATGCTGAATAACTATGACTCCCAAGAATAGCGTGCCTTATGACTGACCAACGTGTTTCTTCTTTCCAGCGTGTTTCTTCTTTGCGCCGCCGTGGCCACCCACAGGGTCGTGATGTATCGCCCGTTGCGCTGGTAACACTGCGTGCACTGCTGGGCGACGAACGCGTTCAGCCTACGTTGCGCCAGCGTGACCAGTTGCTTGAGCATTTGCACGCCATACAAGATGCCCACGGCCATTTATCGATGGTAGAGCTGCGGGCGTTGGCGGCTTATATGAACCTGCCCATGGCGGAAGTTTATGAGACGGCCACCTTTTACGCCCATTTCGACGTGGTACACGACGGCCAAGCGCCGCCGCCTGACACCACAGTGCGGGTGTGCGATTCACTTGCCTGCCAGCTAGCAGGGGCGGCCGAGCTAAAAACCAAGCTGGAAGCGGGCGTTGACCCTGAAACGGTGCGCGTGCTGCGCGCGCCCTGCATGGGCCGGTGCGATAGCGCGCCGGTGGTTGAAGTAGGCCATCATCATGTTCAGTTTGCGACCGCAGAAGGCGTTGAGGCGGTGGTCGATACGGGCCACTTCCAGCCGGAAGCGATTTTATGGCAGCGGCTGGAAGCGTATCAGCAGGAGGGCGGCTATCAACTGTTAACCGACTGCCGCGCGGGCAGCGTCAGCGTTAACGAAGTAATGACCACGTTGGAAAACGCAGGGCTAAGAGGGCTCGGCGGTGCCGGGTTTCCCACCTTTAAAAAATGGCACGCGGTGCGCCAAGCGCCTGGGCCACGCTACTGCGTTATCAACGCCGACGAAGGCGAACCGGGCACCTTTAAAGACCGCTATTACCTTGAAAAATCGCCCCACCAATTTTTAGAAGGTGCCCTGATCAGCGCCTGGGCGGTAGAGGCTCAGGCGCTGTATATCTACCTGCGTGATGAATACCCTGGCTTGCATCGCGTGCTGCATGAAGCAATTAAAGAGCTTGAGCAGGCATGGTTGGTGACTGCTGGCTATATCATCCTGCGCCGAGGTGCCGGCGCGTATATCTGCGGTGAAGAGTCAGCGCTGATTGAATCCCTGGAAGGCAAACCGGGTAAACCCCGCCATCGCCCGCCCTATGTGGCGCAACAAGGGCTATTTAATCGCCCGACGCTGGTTAACAACGTTGAGACAGTCTATTGGATCGCACCGATATGGCAGAAAGGGGCTGAGTGGTTTGCCGGGCAAGGCCGCAATGGGCGCTCGGGGCTGCGCAGTTTTTCGGTGTCTGGCCGGGTAAAGCGCCCTGGCGTTCACCTTGCCCCCGCGGGTATTACCCTACGCGAACTGGTCGATGAGTATTGCGGCGGCATGGCACCAGGGCATCAACTGGCAGCTTACCTGCCCGGCGGTGCCTCGGGAGGTATTTTGCCTGCCAGCAAAGCGGATATCCCGCTGGATTTCGATACGCTTCAGGCTCACGGCTGCTTTATTGGTTCGGCCGCGGTGATGGTGCTTTCCCAGCAGGATAACCTGCAGGCGGTGGCGACCAACCTGCTGGCCTTTTTTGCCGACGAATCCTGCGGGCAGTGTACGCCTTGCCGCGTGGGCACAGAAAAAATGCTGTCCTTGTTGGAACGAGATGATTGGGAGGTTGGCCAACTGACCCGTTTGGCGCAGGTAATGCAGGACGCTTCAATTTGCGGCTTAGGCCAAGCCGCGCCTAACCCGGTGTTGGGGCTGCTAAAAGATTTTCGCGCCGAACTTGCCCAGCAGCAGATTATTGTCAGCGATGCGGCAGAAAACAGTGAAAAGGGGAGTGCGTTATGACCGCTTCATTCGCGTTAACGCTGGATGGCGTTGAAGTCACCGCTTACCCCGGCGAAACCCTGTGGCAGGTCGCCAAGCGCGCAGGGGAAACCATTCCCCACCTGTGCTTTAAAGAGGCTCACGGCTACCGTGCCGATGGCAACTGCCGTGTCTGCATGGTCGAGGTTGAGGGCGAACGCGCCTTAGCGGCAAGCTGCCTGCGTGAGGCCGCCCCCAATATGGTGGTGCGCAGCGCAAGCTCGCAACGCGCCCAAGTTTCTCGGCAAGGCGTGTTAGCGCTACTGATGGCGGATCAGCCCTCCCGCGAACAGAGCCCAGATCGCTCCAGCCACTTTTGGGAAATAGCCGACCAGCTAGGCGTTGAAGAAAACGCCGTTAACGCCTGGCTGCCACCGCGCAGAAAAGCCACTGTGCACCACGTATCGACCCCGTCAGCGAGCAGCGAGCAAGACACCAGCCACCCCGCCATGGGCGTCAATTTAGACGCCTGCATTGAGTGTACGCTTTGCGTGCGTGCCTGCCGCGAAGTGCAAAGCAACGATGTGATTGGCCTTGCCCACCGTGGCGCGGCGGCCAAAATTGTGTTCGATTTTGACGACCCCATGGGCGCAAGTACCTGTGTCGGTTGCGGTGAGTGCGTGCAAGCCTGCCCGACGGGCGCGCTCATGCCGGCTGAGCTGATCAATAAGCTGGGGCAGGGCGATTCGAAAGCGATCGACCGTCAGGTGGATTCAATATGCCCTTACTGCGGCGTGGGCTGCCAGCTCACTTACCATATTAAAGACGGGCATATTAAAGACGGGCATATTAAAGACGATGCCATTGCCTATGTTGAAGGGCGCGACGGCCCCTCTAATCATAATCGGCTGTGTGTGAAAGGCCGTTTTGGGTTTGATTACGTTAGCCACCCTGCACGTTTAACCACCCCGCTGATTCGCAAGCCCGGCGTGCCCAAGGCGCTAGACCCCACCTTTGACCCTGCCCAGCCGCTGACGCATTTTCGTGAAGCCACCTGGGAAGAGGCGTTAGCCGCAGCGGCGGATGGTTTGCTTAAACTAAAAGCCGAGTATGGCGCAAAGGCGCTAGCGGGCTTTGGCAGCGCCAAATGCTCCAACGAAGAAGCGTGGCTGTTCCAAAAGCTGGTACGCACCGGCTTCGGCAATAATAACGTCGACCACTGCACCCGGCTGTGTCATGCAAGCTCCGTGGCAGCGCTGATGGAGTGTTTAGGCTCTGGCGCGGTGACCGCCTCGTTTATGCAAGCGTTAGAATCGGATGTGGTAATTCTCACCGGTTGTAATCCCGCCGTAAATCACCCCGTGGCCGCAACGTTCTTTAAGCAGGCCGCCAAGCGCGGCACCGAAATTATTATTATTGACCCTCGTGGTCAGGCGTTGGATGCCTACGCTACCTTGAGCGTCAGGTTTACACCGGGTGCCGATGTGGCGCTGTTTAACGGCATTCTTCATGTGATTATCGCTGAAAGGCTGTATGACGAGACGTATATTGCCGAGCATACCGAAGGCTTTGAAGCGCTGAAACAGAGCGTGGCAGTGAGCACGCCGGAAGCGATGAGCGAGCTGTGCGGCGTTGAGCCTGCCATAATTCGTGATATTGCCCGGCGTTACGCCAATGCCGACAAAGCGATGATTTTCTGGGGTATGGGTATTTCTCAACATACCCACGGCACTGACAACGCCCGTTGCTTGATCTCTATGGCGCTGGCCTGTGGTCATACCGGGCGTCCCGGTACGGGGCTGCATCCGCTGCGCGGGCAAAATAATGTACAAGGCGCCTCTGACGCAGGGCTAATTCCTATGGTATTGCCGGACTATCAGCCGGTAGGCGATGCCCAACTACGCTCCGCTTTTGAAGAACTGTGGAACACGCCGTTGGATGCCGAGCCGGGTCTTACGGTGGTTGAGATAATGAATGCCATTCATGCAGGCCAGGTGCGGGGTATGTATATTCTGGGTGAAAACCCGGCGATGTCCGACCCTGACCTTCACCACGCCCGGGCGGCTCTAGGCAAGCTTGAGCATTTGGTCGTGCAGGATCTGTTCGTGACTGAAACCGCGCAGTTTGCCGATGTGATTCTGCCTGCTTCCGCGTGGCCGGAAAAAGAGGGCACAGTAACCAACACCAATCGTCAGGTTCAACTGGGACGGGCGGCACTGCCACTTCCGGGCGAGGCCAAGCCTGACTGGTGGATTATTCAAGAGATCGCCAAGCGCTTCGGGTTGGCGTGGAATTATGTCCATCCTCGCGAAGTATTTAGCGAAATGCAGCAGGGCATGGCCTCGTTGAATCACATCAGTTGGGAGCGGCTGGCGCGGGAAGGCTCGGTTACCTACCCCTGCGCTGCCGATGACGTCCAGGGGCAGGATGTGGTGTTTAGTGATGCTTTCCCACGTGTCGGTGGGCGTGCTAAGTTTTCGCCCACCCGGCCGTTGCCGCCCGACGAACCGGTGGATGATGCCTATCCCACAGTGCTGACCACTGGGCGGCAGTTAGAGCATTGGCATACCGGATCAATGACACGGCGTAGTGGTGTATTAGATGCTCTGGAGCCTGATGCAGTTGCCAGCCTTTCCCCTGGCGAACTCAACCGCTTGGGCGTTGCGCCGGGAGGGCGGCTTACTATTACCACTCGGCGGGGCACCATTACCCTAGCTGCACGAGTCGACCCTAAAATTCCCGATGGTATGGTGTTTGTGCCGTTCGCTTATGCTGAGGCCGCGGCCAATCTGCTCACTAACCCGGCCCTCGACCCCTACGGCAAAATCCCTGAGTTTAAGTACGCGGCCTGTCGGCTGAGCCGAGGCGACACTTAACCCCTGCAAGAGGGCGCTTGGTTGCGGTATCATCGATGGCATGAAGCAGATGGCAACCATTTACCGGCCTAGGTAACCGCCTGGGTAATAAAAGAGCCATTGCACTGACGAATACAGGAGTTTCAAGGGGTTATGGCTCAAAAAGTCTTAATGCTCGATAATTACGATAGCTTCACGTTTAACATCGTGCAGTACCTGGGTGAGCTGGGCGCGGAAGTGATTACTCACCGTAATGATGAAATCACCATCGAGCAAATTGAAGCGCTAGCGCCGACGCACTTGGTGGTATCGCCGGGTCCTTGCACGCCTAATGAGGCGGGTATTTCCATGGCTGCCATCAAACACTTTGCCGGCAAGCTGCCCATTTTAGGCGTTTGCCTTGGTCATCAGGCGATTGGCCAGGTGTACGGTGGCAAGGTAGTGCGCGCCCCGCAGGTGATGCACGGCAAAACGTCTGCCGTATTGCACCATAACCAAGGTGTATTCGAAGGGCTGGATAACCCCGTTGAGGTCACTCGCTATCACTCGTTGGTGGTCGATAAAGACAGCCTGCCTGACTGCTTGGAAATGACCGCCTGGACTGGCGACGATGACGTCACCCCCGGTTTAGTCATGGGGCTTCGACACCGGGAACTGGATATTGAAGGGGTACAGTTTCACCCTGAGTCGATTCTTACCCGCCAAGGCCATGAGCTACTGGCCAACTTTTTAAAACGCGGCTGATTGCCGGTTTAACACGCTTTAGGGGCTCCACTGCTCATGCAAATGCGAGACGCGATTAATGCGGTGATGCGCCGCGAAGACCTCTCTTTTGATGCCATGCATGCCTTGATGCGCCAGATCATGACCGGCGATGCATCTGACGCGCAAATTGGCGGCCTGCTGGTAGGCCTGGCCATGAAAGGCGAAAGTGCCGTTGAAATCAGTGCCGCTGCGCAGGTAATGCGCGAACTGATGAAGCACGTTGAGCTGAAGGCCGACAACATCGTCGATATAGTGGGCACTGGAGGCGATGGCGCGAACCTGTTTAACGTTTCCACCGCTGCCAGTTTTGTTGCCGCGGCCGCTGGCGCGCATGTTGCCAAACATGGTAACCGAAGTGTGTCGTCCTCATCGGGTAGTGCTGACCTGTTTGATGTAGCGGGTATCTACCTAGATCTTAAACCTGAGCAGGTAGCGCGCTGTATCGAGCAGGTGGGCGTAGGTTTTATGTTTGCCCCGAATCACCACCCAGCGATGCGCTATGCCATTGGCCCGCGCCGTGAAATGGGCGTGCGCACGCTGTTTAATATTTTAGGGCCGCTAACCAACCCTGCGGGTGCTCCCAACCAAGTGTTGGGTGTTTACGCCGCTGAATTGGTACCGCTGATGGCCGAAGTGCTCAAAACCCTGGGTAGTCGCCATGTCATGGTGGTGCACTCTGACGATGGTCTGGATGAGATCTCCTTAGCAGGTCCCACGTTAGTGGCCGAGTTAAAAGAGGGTGAGATTACCCAGTACACTATTACGCCTGAAGAGCTGGGCATTGAGCGCCAAAGCTTGGCAACGCTTAAAGCTAATAGTGCCGAAGACAGCCTGCGTTTGGTTAAGGCAGCGCTTTCCGGTGAAGGCGCCGCTGCCGATATGGTCGCGCTTAATGCGGGGGCTGCGCTCTACTGTTCGGGCGTCGCGGATACCTTAAAAGAGGGTGTGATGGTGGCCCAGGATGCGCAAGCCTCCAAACTGCCGCTTGAGAAGCTCAAAGAGCTTTCGCACTTTACTAGCGTTTTTAAACAGTAAGAGACCAACATGACTCAACAGGCAACGCCGACTATTTTAACGCGTATTCTGGCTCGTAAAGACCAGGAAGTGGCAGAGCGCCGTCAGGCCGTTTCGGAAGCGGATTTACTCGCCTTAGGCGAAAAGCAGAGCGCTCCCCGTGGCTTTATTGACGCTCTCAACGCGCGCATTGCGGCGGGTGATCCGGCGGTGATCGCCGAGGTCAAGAAAGCCTCGCCTTCAAAAGGGGTTATTCGCGAAGAGTTTCATCCCTCGGATATTGCTAAGAGCTATGCCCAGGGCGGCGCTGCCTGTCTTTCGGTACTTACCGACGCTGACTTTTTTCAAGGCCATGAAGACTATCTGATCGCTGCCCGTGACGTATGTTCGCTGCCCGTGATTCGCAAAGATTTTATCACCCACGGCTATCAGGTCAGTGAATCACGCGCGATTGGTGCGGACTGTATTTTGTTGATTGTTGCCGCTCTGGACGACGCTCAACTGCGTGACCTTAATCAACAGGCTATTCAGTTAGGTATGGATGTGTTGGTGGAAGTCCACGATGCCGACGAGCTAGCGCGAGCACTGGCATTGGATCTGAAACTGGTAGGCATTAATAACCGCAACCTGCATACCTTTGAAACCAGCCTCAATACGACGCTTGATCTACTGCCGCGTATTCCTGAAGAGGTCACGGTGATTACTGAGTCCGGCATTCATACCCGCGATGATGTTGCGCTAATGCGTGAACATAGTGTTAACGGCTTCCTCGTCGGTGAAGCCTTTATGCGTGAAAGTGATCCGGGCTTGGCGCTGAAGAAGCTGTTTTTCTAACTGACGGTCTTTAAGACAGCCCTTAAGACAGCCCTTACGACCGTCCTCGCTCGCTTTTTTTCACCACTGTCCTCACTGCAAACAGCGCCCCACTGACCAAAATAAGCCAGTGGGGCGTTTTTTTATCCATCAGGCGCTGCGTATCGCATTGAGCAACGCTTGCAGTGGGTGAGGCAGCACGTGTTCAGAATAGCGTTTCACCTGGCTGCGGCAGGAGTAGCCGGTGGCGAGCAGCTTGCCCGCATTTTCCTCGGCTTCCACTTGAGGCTGCCAGGACTGGGCGTAGATGGTTTTTGACGTGGCCACATTGCGGGTTTCATGGCCGTAGGTGCCGGACATGCCGCAGCAGCCGGTGGCCATCAGCTCAAGCTCTAACCCAAACGCCGCGAACACCTGCTGCCAGGCTTTGGGGCTGCCCGGCGCGTTGGTTTTCTCGGTGCAGTGGGAAAGCAGCTTAAAGCCGGGGTCGGTTAGGTTCAGCTGGCTAGGCACCAGGGTATTGATGCGGGTCGCCAGCCATTCCTGCAACATCAGCACGTCCGGCACGGCCTCATTGCCTAGCGCTTTAACGTACTCCTGGCGATAGGTGAGCGTCATCGCGGGATCGATACCCACCATAGGAATATCAAAGCGCGCCAGGGTGCGCAGCCGTTCAGCCTGTTTGGCAGCGGTGCGCTCAAAAGCGCCCAAAAAGCCCTGTACGTGAAGCGGTTTGCCGTTGGCAGAAAACGGCATCACAAAGACGCGCAGGTTAAGGCGCGACAGCAGTTCCACCACATCCATCACCAGTGTGGCTTCGAAGTGGGTAGTGAAGGCATCCTGCACAATAATCACGCTATTAGCGCGCTGCTGTACGGTTAACAGCGCCAATGACATCGGCGTTGCCTCGGCCACTCCCCATGCGCGTAGCTGCTTTTTCACGCTGGCGCGGGAAAGTGCCGGGGAATCGCTAATGCCCATAGAGCTGCGCATCAGTTTTTCCACCCAGCGCTGGTTGAGCAGGGCGTTATACAGCGGCGCGGCTTTGGCCAGCGTGGGCAGCATAAACTCGGTGCCGCCAATCACGTAATCGCGCAGCGGGCGCAGGTAGCGGCCGTGGTAGACCTCTAAAAACTGCGAACGAAACTGTGGCACGTTGACCTTAATCGGGCACTGACCCGCACAGGATTTACACGCCAAACAGCCCGCCATGGCGTCGTAAACCTCATGGGAGTAGTCGTGGTGCTGCTGGCGGCTAACGGTGTTAATGAATCGCTTGGGGAAGCTTTTAATAAAGCCCCAGCCGCCCTCGGCTTTTTTCTTGCGTGATTCTTCCACCACGTCGATTCCCGCCTGGGATTGCAGCCGCAGCCACTCGCGGATCAAACTGGCGCGGCCTTTGGGCGACTGGCGACGGTCTCGTGTCGCCTTCCAGGAAGGGCACATGGGGTCGTCAACATCGTAGTTGTAGCAGGCACCGTTGCCGTTGCAATACACCGCCGCGTCGTAGGCCTGCCATGCCCGCTCATCAATGGTGCGGTCAAACTGGCCGCGCATGGGCACGCCATCAATAGTGAGGAGATCGGGGTCGCTATCCCTGGCGATTAGCTTGCCTCCTTCGGCGGCCGAGGCAATTTTACCGGGGTTCAACTGGTTGTAGGGGTCAAACGCGGCTTTTACCCGCTGTAGGCTGGGGTAAAGCTCGCCAAAGAATTTAGGCGCATATTCGGAGCGCACGCCCTTGCCGTGTTCGCCCCACAGCAGGCCGCCGTACTTCTGGGTAAGCGCGGCCACCTCATCGGAAACGGCACGAATCAGCTTTTCCTGTTCGGGGTCTTTCATATCAATGGCGGGGCGCACGTGCAGCACGCCGGCATCAACATGGCCAAACATCCCGTAGGAAAGCCCCCGGGCATCCAGCGCCGCGCGGAACTCGGCGATAAAGTCCGCCAGGTGTTCCGGTGGCACGGCGGTATCTTCGACAAACGGAATCGGTCGCTTCTCGCCCTGCACATTCCCTAGCAAGCCCACCGAGCGTTTGCGCATGGCGTACACTTTCTGAATCTGCCCGCGGCCTTCGGCCAGGGTAAAGCCTAGCCGCTCTACGGTGGCGTCTTGGCTTAGGTGTTCGGTAAACGACTGCACGCGCTTGGCGAGGGCGCTTTCATCGTCGTCGTTAAACTCGATCAGGTTGATGCCACGGATCAGCGTGCTGCCGGTGGCGGGGAAGAACTCCGCCACGCTATCCCACACAAAGTCCTCCATGGCCAGCTGCAGTACCGTGTCATCGACGGTTTCAATCGACGTGGGGCGCGCGCTGGAAGCCATGAGTGCCTTGGCATCGCGCAGCGCGTCCATAAAGCTGGGGTAGCGCACATTCACCAGCGTCGAGTGCTTGGGAATGGGCAGCACATTGAGCACCGCTTCATTCAAAAAGCCCAACGAGCCTTCCGAGCCGCACAGCAGGCTGTTGAGATTGAGCTGCCCTTCATCGTCGCGCAGGTGAGCCAAATCATAGCCGGTTAAGCAGCGGTTGAGCGGCGGAAACTTGGCCTCAATCAGCTCACGCTGCTGGTCGATAATCTCGGCGGCGGTGGTGTGCACGCGGCCAAGAATGCCCGCCTGCTGGCCATTAGCCTGTTCTTGTTCAGCGCTAAGCGGGCGGCTGTGCAGGTGTTGGCCGCCCAGCAAAATGGTGTCGAGTTCCAGCACGTGGTTGCGGGTTTTGCCGTATTCACAGCTGCCCTGGCCGCTGGCATCGGTGGCTATCATGCCGCCGATGGTGGCGCGGTTAGAGGTCGAAAGGTCGGGGGCGAAAAACAGCCCATGAGGTTTTAGCGCCGCGTTGAGCTGGTCTTTTACCACCCCCGCCTGCACGCGCACGCGGCGGTTTTCTACGTCGATCTCAAGGATGTGGTTCATATGGCGGGAAACGTCCACCACGATGCCATCCGTCAGCGACTGGCCGTTGGTGCCGGTGCCGCCGCCTCGGGGCGTTAAGGTAATGTCACGGTGGGTGGTTTGCGCGGCCAGCCGAGCCAGGCGCTCTAAATCTTCGGCATGCTTGGGGTAAACCGCCGCCTGGGGCAGGCGCTGGTAAATCGAGTTATCCGTCGCCAGCACCGTGCGGCTGGCGTAGTCGGGGGCGATCTCACCCTCAAAACCACGCGTCTTGAGGGCTTCTAGAAAATGTATATACGCATTGCCCAAGCGTTCAAACGGGGCGGTGCGCGTGTCCAAGGATGCAATCATAGTTGATCAAGCCGTCAGTGCCGGGGGCGCAATAAAAGAAGACCGCTACTTTACCGCAGCGGCTGCCTCGCTGCATCTCAAGGTGCATGGCTATTCATGGCTGTTGTTGCGGTGATTCATTTTGTCGTCGAGATGCCCGCTATCGTTTTATGTGCACCGTTTTTTATGTGCATCGTTTTTTATCCACATAGCGCGTTGTAATTTTTTGCCAAAGCGTATTTAATGATTCAATAATTATACAAAAAAAGAAAATCCCCTGACGAAAGTTATACAAGCCACCATAACTAGGGGATACAACAGTGCGCGATAACGGACCGGTTTCTCAACAAGAATTTGTGCTTAGCGATACGGATGTTCTAATATCCAAGACCGATGAAAAAAGCCATATTGTTTATGCTAATCAGGCATTTATTGACGTTAGTGGCTTTTCATACGACGAGCTTTACCACTCCCCGCATAATATTGTTAGACATCCGGACATGCCTGAAGTGATATTCAAGGATATGTGGCAAGACCTTCAGGCGGGTCGATATTGGTCTGGGCTGGTCAAAAATCGGCGCCAAAACGGCGATTTTTACTGGGTGCGAGCCAATGTGGTGCCAATCCGCGAGGGTAACCAGGTGACGGGGTTCTGCTCAATTAGAGTTAAGCCCGGTCGAGACGAGGTTGCGCATGCAGAAAAGGTTTATAGCGACATCCGCAAGCGTGGGAACCGTTACGCAGTAAAGCACGGCGTTGCCATTCGACTGACGCTATGGCGCAGGTTAATCCCGGTTAATTTTCAAAGCATGCGGGTTAAAGCCGCTATTTCTGGTCTTTTTTCATTCTGTTTGTTTGCTGGCTTTGGTATTGCCTCTTCTTTTGCCCTTTCTAGTGCTGCCTCTGGCGTTGAAACCAACACGGTATTGCCTGCTGTTTTCCTTGCTACTGGCGTGGTGGTTGGGGTTTTATTTGCTTTGTATGAGTGGCTTAGCAGTCTTCGTACACGTCATTTTATTTACAAGGCCAATGACTTTTCCTTACAGCTAGCCGCCGGAAATTTGAAGGCTGAAATCCCTCGTATGGGTAAAAGCGAAATGGACACGACGCTTGGCACAATGGATTTTATGCGTCGCTCATTGGAGGTGTTGGTCGGAGACTTAAATACGCGCATTTACAAGGTAGCACCCGCGGTGGAAAGCCTTTCCCAAGGCAACAGTGCCATGGCAGTACGTTTGGAACAGCAGGCCTCGGCGGTGCAACAGACAGCCGCAAGCACCGAGGAAATTTCTTCCACTGTCTCACAAAGTGCGGATAACGCTACCCAGGCAAGCGAAGCGTCACTTGGCAACGTCAATAAGGTTGACCACGCTAGCAATATCATGGGGCTGCTTTCAGCGGCGATGGAAGAAATCACCGAGCAAGCCGACAACATGGTGGGCATTGTTAGCACCATTGATAGCATTGCCTTTCAGACCAATATTTTAGCGCTTAATGCGTCGGTAGAGGCCGCACGCGCTGGTGAGCATGGCCGTGGCTTTGCGGTTGTGGCTGAAGAGGTGCGCAAACTCGCTCGGCAGTCTGCCGATGCTGCTAAGCAGGTGCAAACGCTTATAGAACAAGCACAAAACAGCATTAACGGTGGAAAAACACAAGCCGAAGAAGCCAGCGGTGCCATGCAGAAAATTCGCGAGGCAAGCTACCGTGTCAATGACCTGATGGGCGAAATAAGTGCGGCGACGCATGAACAAAGCCAGGGTATCAATCAAATCAGTAACGCCATCAATGACATTGACCACGGTACGCAAGCTAGCGTTGCCGCCATGGGCACCTACAGAAACACCACGACTGAGCTCAAACAGCAAATTCACGGTTTATCGCACAGTGCGATGGCTTTTTTAAGTGAGACGGAGCGCCGTTTGTCGCTCACTCATACAAAGCCTTCTGCTGAAGCCGAAGCAGGCCACCACGAGCATGCTGGAAATTTTTTACCCTCATCTCCACAGCCTCGCCGTTTACCGCACAAGCTTAGTCAGTCTCAAGCGTCTTGATGCTTGCAACGAAGCAGTCGTCAACAGCCCTTAGTTCAGCTCCTGAACATCATGCTCTTTCAGGTATTGACGTAAGGCTTGATTCATGCGGGTTTGCCAACCTTTCCCTGTTTGGCGGAATGCTTCAACTACATCTTGGTCATAGCGGATCTTTACCGGCACTTTTCGTTCACTTACGGGAATAGGGGGGCGACCCCGTCCACGCTTCACCAGAGTATCGCCGTGGTAGTGATGCGCGGCCTCAAACCACTCGTCTGTCAACTCTGGTGCGTCGTCCGGGTCAAGCCAAGTGCTGTTCGTATCGTTGTCTTTCGCGCTCATTGGCGTACCTCATGGAAATAATGCGGCGCTTTTTTCCGCGTTGTGTCCACACAATCACGGTCACTTTGCCGGTGAGTTTACCCACGGTAATGATGCGTTCTTCGCCGTAGTCTTGGCGGTCGTCCACCATCGCCAGCGTTTTGCCAGCAAAGATGGCAGGCGCATCGTTAAAATCCAGGCCGCGATGTTGCAGGGTGTCTTGCTGTTTGCGCAGGTCGTACTCAATATCACTGCCTGGGGCCATTGGGGTCTCCTTGTCTTATTTATTATTGTACCCCCAATAATTGATTGAGCAAGCGCAATTAAATTAGCCGTTTTGCGAACCCTTGACTAACCGCTTTGGTGCGGGTTCGTATGCTAGGTGATGCGAGAGGACAGGTGAGGTGATCCCCTTACAACTTGATTAGTAATCACCCAATCCTAGAGTGCCTTGTTTCTATCCACGCGCCTCGGGCGAGGCGCGACATCATAGGTAATTGGAATATTCAAAATCTAGGCTGGTTTCTATCCGCACGCCCCGGGCGGGGCGCGACTTGGACGGTATCGGGCTTGCCGTTGATGTCGTAGGGTTTCTATCCGCACGCCCCGGGCGGGGCGCGACCAGGTTATCGATACCGCCCACGTACTCTTGTAGCGTTTCTATCCGCACGCCCCGGGCGGGGCGCGACGATGGGTAGTCAGCAGCGGGCAACGTGCCAAGAGTGTTTCTATCCGCACGCCCCGGGCGGGGCGCGACGACTCTACCAGCATTGATGCCATTGACGCGCTAACGTTTCTATCCGCACGCCCCGGGCGGGGCGCGACTTGGTCATCCTCCGGCGCATAAACAATAGCGGCCTGTTTCTATCCGCACGCCCCGGGCGGGGCGCGACCTCAGTACCAGCGGGCAACGCAGGAGGCCAGCCAGTGTTTCTATCCGCACGCCCCGGGCGGGGCGCGACACTCTCACAGTGCCAGTGCGGTGGTTGGTTTGATGTTTCTATCCGCACGCCCCGGGCGGGGCGCGACCGCGCAACAGTCCCGCTCCATTCGATACCAGAGGTGTTTCTATCCGCACGCCCCGGGCGGGGCGCGACGGGGCAGTAGCGACATAAACATTCGCGCCTTGTAGTTTCTATCCGCACGCCCCGGGCGGGGCGCGACCTGCGGTTCGCAGGTCGTCACCCTGGTGATAGTCGCGTTTCTATCCGCACGCCCCGGGCGGGGCGCGACGGCGTTGGAATGCGCGGCCCCACCTTGGTAATCGTTTCTATCCGCACGCCCCGGGCGGGGCGCGACTGTTCGTCGAGCTTTGTCATCTGCTCAGTAAACCGTTTCTATCCGCACGCCCCGGGCGGGGCGCGACATGGCCCATAGGGGTTGAAGGTTGGTGTAATGCGTTTCTATCCGCACGCCCCGGGCGGGGCGCGACACGTTTGCTCGATGCGCCGAAACTGGCTGTTAATCAGTTTCTATCCGCACGCCCCGGGCGGGGCGCGACTTAAACGTTGCTCGGTGCCCATCACAATCATTTGCTGTTTCTATCCGCACGCCCCGGGCGGGGCGCGACCAATTCCAAATGTAGGGCCTGAAGTAACCTGTGCCAGTTTCTATCCGCACGCCCCGGGCGGGGCGCGACACGGTTTATCACAACGATCTCTATTGGCAACTGCTGTTTCTATCCGCACGCCCCGGGCGGGGCGCGACGCGGCTGCGTTAAGGATATCGCCAGCGTTTGGCGTTTCTATCCGCACGCCCCGGGCGGGGCGCGACGGCGTCGGGATGCGCGGGCCCACCTTAGTAATCGTTTCTATCCGCACGCCCCGGGCGGGGCGCGACGTTCGCAACGCCGGGCACGTTACGCAGTGACTCGATGTTTCTATCCGCACGCCCCGGGCGGGGCGCGACCTCCACTAGCGCACGGAAGCCCTCTTTGCTAGCCGGTTTCTATCCGCACGCCCCGGGCGGGGCGCGACGGTAACTATCGAGTGAGGGTGCTTTAATGGCTAAGTTTCTATCCGCACGCCCCGGGCGGGGCGCGACTACGTTGCTCACGCGCAAGTTCCAGACGGGCGGCGTTTCTATCCGCACGCCCCGGGCGGGGCGCGACAACGCCGTCAGCGGTGCCAATAGCGGGGGTCTCAGTTTCTATCCGCACGCCCCGGGCGGGGCGCGACACAGTGACAGAGGTCACGCCGTCATAAGTAATTTGTTTCTATCCGCACGCCCCGGGCGGGGCGCGACTTCGGCTTCGCCCAAATCATCGTATCATGCAGCCGTTTCTATCCGCACGCCCCGGGCGGGGCGCGACTTGCCATAAATGTAGCCCGTGCCGAGACGAAAAGGTTTCTATCCGCACGCCCCGGGCGGGGCGCGACCCAGGCTTCGAGCAATAAAAACATCAAACCCTATGGTTTCTATCCGCACGCCCCGGGCGGGGCGCGACGCCCTCAATACCTGCATCTAGTGACGATGTGGTGCCGTTTCTATCCGCACGCCCCGGGCGGGGCGCGACGACCGCGCATGCCCTTGGCGATAGCCTCTTGATCGTTTCTATCCGCACGCCCCGGGCGGGGCGCGACCCTCCTCTGTCTTGCGCGCCTGAGTGTATGCCTTGTGTTTCTATCCGCACGCCCCGGGCGGGGCGCGACTCACTCGCTATACTCCTCGCGCAAAATCTGTGGCAGTTTCTATCCGCACGCCCCGGGCGGGGCGCGACCCAGTTAATGGATTGTATTCCATGACTGATTTTAGTTTCTATCCGCACGCCCCGGGCGGGGCGCGACAATGTACTCATACGGCAAGCTAAACGACGCGAGCGTTTCTATCCGCACGCCCCGGGCGGGGCGCGACACCATAATGGCGTTGGTGATGTCTCTTAGTGGGTTGTTTCTATCCGCACGCCCCGGGCGGGGCGCGACAAACAAATAGCCATCGGCTAGCGTCAAATCTATCGTTTCTATCCGCACGCCCCGGGCGGGGCGCGACCATAGCTCGCCAGCTCTGGCACCATTTCACCCCGGTTTCTATCCGCACGCCCCGGGCGGGGCGCGACTCGGCATCAAAACCCATATCCGCCGGGCTGCGCAGGTTTCTATCCGCACGCCCCGGGCGGGGCGCGACAGAGCGTTTGCCGCGCCTATGTCACCAAGTTTGATGTTTCTATCCGCACGCCCCGGGCGGGGCGCGACCTAACAACCCCGGCTCCGATTAAAGAGTTGATCAAGTTTCTATCCGCACGCCCCGGGCGGGGCGCGACACGTCTGTCTCTGAAGAGTACGACCACGCCGTAATGTTTCTATCCGCACGCCCCGGGCGGGGCGCGACCACAGGGTGGTGGGCTGATCTTCACTGGTAGCGTGGGTTTCTATCCGCACGCCCCGGGCGGGGCGCGACGGCAGGTGTAGGGATTCCGCCTTGCTAGGGCATGAAGCGTTTCTATCCGCACGCCCCGGGCGGGGCGCGACGCGCCATGTTTGAGGACGTGGAGCCGGTTAGCGAAGTTTCTATCCGCACGCCCCGGGCGGGGCGCGACCGGGCGCATACGGGTACCGCCAAAGCATTCAAAAGTTTCTATCCGCACGCCCCGGGCGGGGCGCGACTGTTCTGTTTATAACATCATGAAAAACAAAAGCAAAATGGCATTCATCTGCGAAGTGCTGACTTTTTATTGAAAAATGCTGGTTAAATGAGGTGGGTAAATAATTTAGATATATAAATCAAATTGTTAAAGAGCTGCGAACCTAACGGGGTTTGGTAAGACGCTTGTGGTTCGCAATTGAGGGAAACTATTAGAAAACTAACGGGCCATTCATATCCAAGGCTGGCTTGGCCCCTATATGTTCGATGCGGTTTTTCCAATTTCTGCCAAGGAAGTAAAATCGAAGGCTATCTACTTCATCATCAATTAAGTCGATTAAGCGCTGGCGGAAAAGTACCCATTGGTCGGGGTCTACTTCGATTTCAAACACGGAAAACTGTACACGTTGCCCGACATCCCGGCATGCCTTTGCTACTCGCCTTAGCCTACCTTCACCGCCTTCTGAAGAGGTGCTGACATCGTAACTAACCAGTACCATCATGGCATTGTCCTCAGGGTGTTATTTCCAAAGGAAAGGTGGGTAAGCATCTAAATCCCCTCTGAGATGGCGAGCCATTAGCTGAGCTTGCAGTATTGGCAGCATGCCTATGGGGGCTTTTTCATCAATAAATGTATGCAGTAGCTCTTCACGCTTTCGCTCTTGGTAAGCAGTCAGTACCCGTTTGCGGGCATCATCGGTCATAACGACACCATTGCTTTCAGTAATTTTGAAGTCCTTTTCGCGTAACTGGCGGCGGTTGATAAGTGAAAGGGCTAAGCGATCACCTAGCAATGGGCGGAACTCTTCTGCAAGGTCGAGTGCAAGGCTTGGGCGCCCTGGGCGATCTCGGTGTAAAAAGCCAACGGCGGGGTCTAAGCCTACGCTTTCTAGTGCTGAACGGCAGTCATGGGTGAGCAGCGTATAAAGAAACGACAATAAGGCATTAATGCGGTCTCTCGGTGGGCGGCGGTTACGTCCTTTAAACTCAAAAGCATTGCCTTCTTGGCGCACTAATAGATTGAATACGCTGAAATATACTTGGGCGGCCTCGCCTTCCAGCCCCCGTAGCTCATTGGTTGTCGCGGGTTGAAGTAAATTACGTGCGATGCGGCTAAGGCGGTCACGGGCAGCTTCCAGGCGTTGGCGCTCTTGAGGCGGTATTTTGCTGCCATAGTCGCGAATTCCACGGGCGAGAACTGTGCGTTGGTTATGCACTTTACCAATCAACAGGCTGCTGACTAGGCTCGAACAGGACGTTTCGTTGTCGCTGGTGCGATACTGAGTTCGGCGTAGTAATACATTGCCGGATACAGGGCCTTCAATACGCGCCAAAAATTTTCCGTAGGGCGACAGGTGGGTGATCGTAACGCCTTGTTCTGCGCAAAATCCCATTAGCGGTGGAGACACCAGCACACGCCCGAAGCATATAAGTGACTCCAGCATATGAATGGGAAGTCTGGCACGTTCTTTACCTTCTACCTGCATCACAATGTTGGCACCTTCTTTTTTAAGCCAGGCACCTTCGGTGGTGATGTACAACGAGTTTAATTGACGTCGCATGGGCGTTACTCATCCGTAGCATCGAGTTGGCGCGCGAGCCAGCGGCTTGCAGAGCGCTGTTTGCCAAACACCTGAGGTTGGCAAATATCGACAAGGGAGCAGTGATCACACTTTTTGGCATCGTAAGTAGCAGGCGGTGTCTGCTGCCTATCAAAAATAGCGCGGGTTTGCTCTATAATTTGATGAGTTAAAGCGCGCAGAGTGTTATCGAATACGACTTCTTTGCGCCGTCGTGTTTTCCCATAAAAGAGGGCACCAGAGTCGATGTGGGTATCTAGCATTTCTTCCAGGCAGAGCGCTTGAGCGCAAAGCTGAACCTCGTCTGCGCGGTGCGCTTTAGGCCGCCCACGCTTGTACTCAATAGGGCGCACTGTTAGAGGAGATTGACGTTCGTCAAACTCTACAACGTCGGCAATACCGCTTAAGCCTAACTGCTCACTTGCCAAAGGTAATGCCATGGACGTGTGTACGCCCCGCCGACGTTGATGCCCCAGCTGATCAGCACGCTCGTGTAACAAGCGGCCTTCTGCGGTGTAGCGGTTCTCTGCCCATTGCTGTTCTACATGAATTAATGCGCATTGGCGCGGGCAGAACAGCGTATGTTGAAGGGCCGAAAGCGGAATAGGGCGTGCCTCTTCTTCCATGGCAGTTCACCTATAAGAGTTCTTTTACGCTTACGCCTGCTGGCAGCGACTCGCGTGCGATGCTGACTTGATAGTCGCTGTAGTGGCGTGCTGGGGTATCTTCTTCCCCTTCGACCCGCTGCACTTGCACACTATCAAAGAGTACATGGGCTGGTGCGTTACCCATCGGATGATCATGCTTGAAAACCACTAGTTTACGGGTAGACATCTCACCACGCGCTGCAGAGCGATCGTGTTCAAACATATTAATCAGTGAGCGCCAGAGAAGGGCTAAATCGTCTTCAGAAAAGCCGGTGCTTTCAGCTAGCTTCGCAGAAACATAGCCGTGAACACGGTAAAGGCCATAAGGGATAATGTGCTTACGCCCCATGGTGCGCTCTTTTTCAAGATCCTTTTCGTTGGTAACCGCCATGCGGGTAATGGAGACTTCCATGGGTACCACTGGGTCGATAGAGCTGGCAAAGGCTACTTGAACCGGGCCGCGTACTTGCCCAGAATTTACCTCGGTGGTCATGACTGCGCCGAAGGTGCGCACATCGAAAAAGTTGTTGCACATCCACTCGGTTACTTGGCGCGCTTTTTCTTTTTCTTTGGGTAATTTTTTAGATTCAGGTTTGATACCTAGTGCTTCATAAGCTTTTTTATGTTGGTTGTTCAGCACTGACTTCTCTTGCATGTAGATGGCATAGCCAGCGTCTTGCTCTTTTTCAAGAGCGACGTAGTTGCGAATTTTACGTTTTAGGCAAACATCGGTAATAAGCCCTTGATTGGTTTCTGGGTCTAAGCGTGGCAGGTTGCCTGCATCAGGGTCACCGTTCGGGTTGCCGTTAGTCACATCAAATAAAAGGACAAATTCGTAGCGGTTAGCAATGGCGCTCATTCTGAGTCTCCCTGTTCAGATTGTTCATCGCTATTCGCGTTATCTTTTTTGGCGAATCGCGTTTGTGATTGGTGGTAGTAACCGATGGCAAAACGGCCTTGTTCTTCGATACGCAGGCTGCGTGGGAATGTATCGCCCAGCCCGCCAATTATTTGGCTGATTTCCTTTTCAATAGTGTGTGCAATACCGCCTTTGTCTTTTTTGCGCATTGATGAAAGATGGTTCTGCACATTGCGCAGCAGCATAGGAAACACACTGGCGGGCGTGGCGGAGGCGGCACCGTAGTAGCGATCCCGAATAGTGGCATTCACTTCTCTACCAAGCGCGCCACGTTGGGCATTTTCTAATTCGGCAAATAAGCGGCCCAATAAGTAACCTGGATGGGTGGAGCTTTTATCAAGACTCACGGAAACCTCCTGTTTGTTCGAGTTTGGGTGCGTGGCCAAGCGAGCCTCTCGGGCTAACACTGCTTTGCAAAGCGCGACACGCAAACCGTTGATATGACCATCACTGCGAAAACGCATGACAACATTGGTAAGTAAGGGGCGGGGGTAGCGGTGCCCCGTGATGATGGCGCGCATCATCTCGCCTGCGAGCTGGGGCAGTACATCTTCTGATTTCGGGCGTGCGCCATGAATAGGCGCTGTTTGACGGGTTAACCACTCAACGCTGGGCGCAATGCCTTTCCATGGCGCAGGCTGAATATTTAGATCCTGGTAATGTTGAGCATAATGCTTGGTTAAATGCTCCAGGCTATCAACTAACCAGAAGCGTATTGATAGCCTGGGGCCTGAGGGAGCAAGACCTAACACGTAAAATTGCGTTTCGGGTTCAAGTCCCGGTGCAATTTCCTTTAATGGGCGGCCATCAGCTACTTTGGCAAGTAAAGAGCCTAATTTGGTAGCTTCCTGTTCATCGCTGGGTGGTTGGTTGAGTACCGCAAAAAAGCTTTCCGCTGCTTGGGCCGCCTGTGATGTTTGAGCATTTGCCCAGAAAACCAGCGTGGTGTCGCCTATTTGTAGGCGTTGTTGGTTGTCAGATGATCGTCTTAATAGATAGTTCAGAGCAGTTGTGTAGCCAAAGGCGGCATCTTCTGAAACAGGAGCATTCTCGCCTTGCTTTTTTCCATAGGACTCGAAGGCATCTTTATTAAAGGTCACGATAGATGCGCCAGCTGTATGGGCACCATCGACATTTTTGATAGAAGCGTGTAGCCGTGCAATGGGTGCCCACTTACCAGTTACTAAGCAAAGACCTTTAGGTGCCTCGTTTCCAAGAACTAAATTTCTCTGTATTTCTTCAGCCGCTTCTGTTTCGTGAATGTAATACTGATCTCCATCTAGTCGCAGAACGAAGTTTTTATCTAACATGTCGGGTGAAAATAAGTCATCTTCGAACATTTCTGGTTTCCAGTGTTCGAGGAAGGCATTAAATGCAATTAGGTTTTCACTTTCAGTGTGTTGCAATAGTTCTCGATGAAGACTCTTAAAAGCTACGTGTTCTTTTTCAGAAATAATATGCTGTGGCATACCCTCTTTGGCATCATTATTTTTTTTGACACCTAATAAGAAAGACGTTTTATCCCAAAGGAAAAAAGGCTTTGGTGTTGTGCCAGGCCGCTTAAATGATTGAGGCACCTTTAAAGGCCTTGGTATTTGTCTGTTTCTTTCCGATGATCCAATAAAATTAACCTGTAATGGCATACCAAATTGGTTAATTATAATTTCATAGCTTATTTGCTCTGTACTAAAGCCTGGCTGTGGGACTTTGTCTTCCTTAGCCAGCCGCTGATAGTAGTCATTGAGGGCGGTCAGAATCATGCTAATGCCTCCTGAAAGGGAGGCACCTCAATCACGCCATCTTGCATCTTGGCGCGAAAGAAGCGAGATACTTTGCCATTGGCAAAGTCGATATCGTGAAGCATATAGCCAAGGTCGCGATCACCGTTTAATGCTGGATCAACGGGCGGTAGAGGCTGTTCTGGTTCAATTAGCTCAAAATTAGCTGGGAATTCGCGGGTGCCCATACACGGTGTGTGAAAGCACTGACCCTGGCGGGCGCGGCGATTGAAAATATCCAGGTGTTTGCCAGGGGTGTCGCTATCATCCGCACGGGGGGTAAATTCAAAGTGCGCCTCAATAACGTAAGCGACATTGCGTAAAATGGTAGCTGCCCTCTGCTGTCGATTCTGGTCAACAAAATAGGCCACATCATCAACGCGGCTCGCTTTCATAGCTTTTGTTACTGATGCAGCTGAGAGCTTGCCGCCGACTTCATTTCGCCGCAGCGACTCAAATTGAATGGGCTTGAGCACGTGGATACGGTCTACGCACCAGCGAATGGCGGGTTTCCAGTGGATGGCTTCCAGAATGCCGCGTGCCGCCGAGGGTGTGATCACATCATAGGACACACGCTCTACTTTCATCTCTGGCCGCGTAAAGCAGGCCCTGTCACCCCAAATATGCAGTCGAACTCCGTATGACATAACGGTTCCCTATTAATGTTGTATGTTTACCACTGTAAGCTTTCGGCTTGCATAAAGGTTGGGTCGCTCCAGTTCAACCCTAGCGCATCGTGGTAGAGGTCTTCATTGACCAGCAGCATGAATTGGTCATTAAATTTATCCGGCTCGATAGGTGCAATGGCACCGACTTTTTCCAGGGCTCTAAAGCCGTTATGAGGCACTTGTACGGTATAGAGCTGAAGTTTACGGGCAATTCCGCCAGGGCTTGTGGCAAAGGCGAGTTCTTTAATCGCTATGCGTGCGTCAGCGTCTCTGGGAATAATGACACTGCGTTGATTGTTGTCGATGAGGCGAAATTTCTTTTCGAGGGTTTCAAAGGGCAGTCCATCAAGCCCACTTTTTTCTATCAGCGAGAGCAATTGGTGTTTATCGAGTTGATCCGACCCTTGCTGCCAGTAAAGCAGTTTGAAATATGTCTCTATCGCGTCAAGCGAAAGCGGGTCGTGACCATGCTGGCGTAGCACTTCACGGGTGGCTTGGGCGAACTGTTTTAGCTCGGGCGGTGGTGCCCACTCTTCATTGGCGGTTGCAAAAATACGTACTTCGCTTTCTTCTGGAGTCCGCTTACCTTCACGGTTGCAGCGACCTGCTGCCTGGGCGATGGAGTCTAGCCCCGCTTCAGCGCGCAATACCCTTGGGAAATCCACATCGACACCGGCTTCTATTAGCGACGTAGATACAACGCGACATGGTTGGTCTGCTTTAAGTGCTTCACGAATATGGTGCAATACTTGCCGCCGATGAACGGCGCACATGGCGGTAGTCAGGTGAAAAGCACCTGGCTGATCGGCGATGGATTCGTATAAGGCCTTGGCATGGCGCCGGTTATTGACGATGCAAAGCGCTTGTTCGAGGTCTAAAAGTTCGTCGCGTAATTGAGCGTCATCTAAGCTGCCAATATGCTTTACAGACACACGTTTTAAATCTCGATACAGCTTTTTTGGGTCGGGGGCTAATTCCTCAACGCCTTTGAACCCACCGGCGAAGCTGTGCTCTGTATCATCGGTTTCAATGAGTGCTGGTTGGGTAGCGGTGCAGAGCATAATACTCGTGTGATAATTCTGCGCGAGTTCATCCAATGCGGTAACACTTGGGCGTAGCAAGGGCAGGGGCATTGTCTGGGCTTCGTCCAAAATCACGACACTGCGGGCAATATTGTGTAGCTTACGGCAGCGCGATGTCTTGGCGGCAAATAGGCTTTCCAGGAACTGCACGGATGTCGTCACGATAATCGGCGCATCCCAGTTTTCACTATCGCGTCTGAGTTTATCGAGGCTCGTTTTGTCGCCCTTTGACGCTTTTTCAGCATCGAAGGTGCTGTGGTGTTCGAGAACTGCTTCCGCGCCATATTTGCCCAGCGCATGCCGAAATACCGCAGCGTTTTGCTCAACAATGCTGGTAAATGGGATCACGTAGATGACGCGATCCATACCGTGGATGATTGCGTGATCCAATGCGAAGGCGAGGGAGGCCAGGGTTTTTCCACCGCCAGTGGGCACCGTGAGGCTGAAACAGCCGGGTCTCATTTCCGCTTTGTTGCGTACTTCACGCAGAATATGCCCGCGTATCTTATTAATCCCTTTTTTGGTGTCGAAAGTATCTAGGTGTTGATTGAGCGCTTCGCGAAGAAGCTTTAAAGAAGGGCCACCGCCACGACGCTGGACTAAGCCGGTTTCGTGTTTGGCGTAGAAGGTTTCGGTATCAATATAGTCTGCATCGACTAAACAAGAGAAAAGCATTCTGGTGAGAAACGCGAGCTGAAAGAAAGCACGTTCTGGAAGTTGGGTGAATGAGCTTGGGGGACTTGGCTCTTCTGGCAAAGTGAGTGCATCTTGCCAAGCGTTGTCTAGCGCGGGAATATCGGCTTTGAGGCGCTCACTAAGAGAGGAACGTTCACCCGAGTCACGGCCATTGGCAAGACCAGCATGGTGACCTGCAATACAGTAGGCAAGCACTTCAGCCATTCCTTTATTGTATTGTTGTTTGGCCACAATGGCGCCAGCAGTGGAATGGTCAACTCGTTCAGGAGCGCCTTCCAGCCGTCGTTGAAAAGGCGCACTGTATTTGCCTAAATCGTGTAAAAGTCCCGCTGCATAGCCAGCATCTGCCATCCCGAAGCGTTCAGCGCGCGTTGCTGCCATTTCGGCGACACACTTTAAATGGCTGTCTAGCGTTTGCCACAATTGCTTGTTAGTTTCTGGAAGCGAATGAGCATAAAAGGCAGGCGTTTTGGATGGCATTGGCATGGCTCATCATGATTAATAATCTAGTTACCTTAGCCTTAAAATAACCCTTTTATCCATAGCAAAAGGCTTACCCCGTGTAAGCTATTGCTTACCCTCACACTCTAGCCATAGCCCCCCAAGGCGCTTTTGCCTACAATAGGCGCCTTTATGCACGCGCATTGGCGCGTTGCTTTTATTGATTTCAAGCCAAGGGACAGGATTCATGCTCGATCCGAAACTGCTGCGCGGTGATCTTGACACGGTTGCTCAACAACTGGCCCGGCGGGGCTTTGTGCTTGATAAAGCGGGGTTACAGGCGCTGGAATTGCGCCGCCGCGAGCTGCAAACCCAAACCGAGCAGCTGCAAAACGAGCGCAATACGCGCTCCAAAGCGATTGGTAAGGCCAAAGCTAGCGGTGAAGATATTCAGCCGCTGCTGGATGAAGTCAGCGATTTAGGCGAGCGTTTGGATAATGCCAAACGTGAGCTGGCCGGCGTGCAGGCTGAGTGGGATGACACCATCAGCGGTATTCCCAATTTGCCCCATGAAAGCGTGCCGGTGGGTGAAAACGAGAATGATAACGTCGAGCTGTACCGCTGGGGTACGCCGCGTCAGTTTGATTTTACGGTGCTGGATCACGTTGATCTGGGTAAGAAGTCGGGTTATCTCGATTTTGAGCTGGCGGTTAAGATCACCGGTGCCCGTTTTGTGGTCATGCGCGGGCCGGTTGCACGCCTGCACCGTGCGCTGGCGCAGTTTATGCTGGATACGCAAACCGAGCAGCACGGTTACGAAGAGTGCTACGTGCCGTATATGGTCAACCGCGATTCGTTAATGGGTACCGGCCAACTGCCGAAGTTTGGCGAAGACTTATTTAAGTTAGACGATGAGCGTGAGTACCATCTGATTCCTACCTCGGAAGTGCCGCTCACCAACTTTGTGCGCGATGAAATTGTCGAGCAGGCGGCGCTGCCGATGAAGCTTACTGCGCATACGCCGTGTTTCCGTTCTGAGGCAGGCTCACACGGGCGCGACACCCGCGGTATGATCCGTCAGCATCAGTTCGATAAAGTCGAAATGGTGCAGATTGTGGAGCCGGAAAACAGCTACCAAGCGCTGGAAGAGATGCGTGGCCATGCCGAAGCAATTCTCCAGGCGCTGGAACTGCCGTACCGCGTAGTCACGCTGTGCACCGGCGATATGGGCTTTGGGGCGACTAAAACCTACGATTTAGAAGTATGGCTGCCTAGCCAGGAGACGTACCGGGAGATTTCTTCTGTTTCAAACTGCGAGGATTTCCAGGCGCGGCGTATGCAGGCACGTTTCCGTCATCCGGATTCCAAAAAGCCGCAGTTGCTGCATACGCTGAACGGCTCTGGGCTGGCGGTAGGCCGCTGCCTGCTGGCGGTGCTTGAAAACCACCAGCAGGCGGATGGCTCGGTTATTATTCCTGAGCCGCTACGTCGCTATTTGGGCGGTTTGGAGCGCTTGGTCCTGTAAGCACCCACTCAACGCTCACCCCGGCATCTATCCGTAAGGTGCCGGGGCGGTATTCGCTGGCCGCACTCGCTTGGCCAGCACCCGCGGCATCACTCTCTGCGCGCATCGCCATCATGCGTGGTTGAAAGATTGCGGTTTGCGTCTCTTCAATGCGCTGCACGTGACCAAGCTCGGCATCTAAGGTGTCTGCCATTAAGTTGGCCTTATGTTGAGCTTTCTCTAGGGCTTTCACTAATGCTTCGTCGGTGGCCGCGTCACGGTCTTGCAGGTCGAACTGTACGCCGTCTAATGCGTTAACGCCGGCGGCAATCAGTGCGTCTAATACTTCGCTAAGCCGTTCTAGGTCGGTTAGTTCGACGGTGATTGGGCGCTCAAGCCGCGTGCGTTGCAATGTCTCATGCTCGCCGTTTTCGTTGCGCGGCCCTTGGATATGCTCAGGGTAAACATTTAACGAACCCGCATTGATGGCGTTGCGTTCAAGGCCGGTGGCTTCCATTTGCTCAATGAGCTCGCTGGCGCGGGTCTCTAAGCGCTCTCGGGCATCACTAAGTGCGCTACTATCGCTTTCTTCCAAGGTAGAAAGAGCGGGAGTGTTTTCCCATAGCCGCGCGTTTAGCGTAGCTTTATCAGGCTCTACCTCAACCCAAGACTGCGCTTGCACATGCAGGCTGGGCGGCGGGGCGTGTGAAGACAATGGGTGTGAAGACGCTAGATGTGAAGACGCTGCGTGAGCAACAGGCACGCTTAGGAGTGCCAATAAGGCACTGCCTAATAGGAGTCGTTGAGGACTTAGTCTTTGAGGACTTAGCCGTCGAGCGCCTGATCGTTGAGAGATAAGTGATTTTGCTTTCATCAATGGCTTCCTTAGTGAGCGGGCAGTCGTGCTGCAAAGTTAAAAGCGGTTTCAATCAGCTAGGCAGACGCTGTTTGGAAGCGTAATCGAAAAGAAGGTTCAGCAGGCAAGAGTAGACGCTGGCCGGTTGCTTACTATTTGCATGGTTTGTGCAATATGGCGATTGCAGCCATTATAGATGGATAACGTTCTAGGGAAGGGTTATGACGAAGTTATCGGACGATAATTACCGCAGTGTTCCACTCAATGCCACGCTGGCGCTTGCGGCGCTGGTGGTGATTATTGCGGGAATGAAGGTGGGTGCAGACTTGCTAGTGCCGTTGCTGCTGGCGACCTTTATCGCGGTTGTGTGCACCTCCCCCGTGCAATGGCTGAACCGCATTGGTTTAAGCATGCGGATGTCGGCATTTTTAACATTAATGGTCTTGCTGGGGTTTTTATCGCTGATTGGCCTGCTGGTGGTAAATAGCTTCAGTATCTTTGTGGCCGCGTTGCCAGAGATAGAATCGCGGCTTTACGAACAGTATTGGAACATGCTCAATGCGCTCTCTTCACGGGGGCTGGCGATCAATCCTGATCAGATTAACTCGCTCTTTGAAACGGAGGATGGCGGCTCTTGGATGCCGGCGCTATTGGGCCAGCTTGGCAACTTCTTCATGCAAAGCATCATTGTTGGGTTGCTGGTTATTTTCATGCTGTTTGAAACGCTGAACGTGCGTGAAAAAGTCTCTCGTGCGCTGGAAAACCCTGCCCCTAGCTTGAAGCGCTTTAGTGAGTTTAGTGTAACGCTGAAGCGCTATCTGGCCGTTAAAACAGCGATTAGCTTGGCAACGGGCGCGTTGGTGTGGCTCTCTTGTATGGTTGTTGGGGTGGATTTTCCGCTGCTGTGGGGCGTGTTAGCGTTTGCGCTTAACTTTATCCCCAACATTGGTTCTGCGTTGGCGGCAATTCCGCCCGTACTGTTGCTATTGGTTGCCCAGGATGGCGGTGCTTTTCAGGCGTTGTTGCTGGCCTCTGCTTATTTGGTGATCAACTTTGTGCTCGGTAATTTGATCGAGCCGAGGATAATGGGACAGGCGCTGGGGCTTTCCACCTTTGTAGCCTTTTTATCGCTGGTGGTGTGGGGCTGGATTTTTGGGGCGGCGGGGATGCTGCTTTCGGTAGTGCTGACCATGACGCTGAAAATAGCCTTGGATAGCCACCCGCAAACACGTTGGATCGCTAGGTTGCTAGGGCCTGGTAAGCGTCGCGTGAAAGATAGTCGGGCTAGTGACGCAAGCCTGCCGCCTTGGAAACGTAAAAACTAATGACAGCCAAACGAGTACAGCCGCCGACAAGGTCGGCGGCTGTATTATTAACGATCAGGGGCAGGGGTTAGGCGCAGTCATCACGCATTTTGTTCGATGAACTGCGTCAGCTGTGATTTAGATTGCGCGCCAACCAAAGAAGCAACTTTGGTGCCGGATTTAAACAGCATGACGGTAGGTACACCGCGCACGCCTTGTTCGGCGGCGATTTCAGGTGCGTCGTCAACATTGACGCTAACCACTTTCAGGCTGTCCTGACGTTCAGCGGCTACTTCATCAACGACCGGGGCCATCACTTTGCATGGGCCACACCAGGGCGCCCAGAATTTCATTAGCACTGGCTGTTCAGCGTTGAGGACTTCTTGCTCAAAATTGGCGTTGGTGACATCAACATTATTAGCCATTTGCTTCTCCCGTTTGCGTTGCTCTTACTGTTTCGTTGCCTCAATTGGAGCAACGGTCATTGCGCGATTGATTAGCGCTACTTCTTCACCGCGCCTCAATATTGATCGCGATAAGCGTAGGCAGATGTTAGCGGGCGCGGAGGTTGCTGGCAAATTTCCCGTGTGGCGAGTTATTTGAATAGCAGAAATTAAAGAATGCTGATAGCAAGATTTTTTTATAATATAAAAGTATTATAGAGGTGTTTTTTATTCCAGCTAGTGCTGCAAGGTGCGGTGCCAGTCAACTAGCCTATCAGAAATATCGCTGTCTGCGGCCTGATCCGCATAGAGAATAAATAAGGTGAGGATATGAAGCTACAACAGCTACGCTACATCTGGGAAGTCAAACGACACAACCTGAATGTCTCAGCCACAGCGCAAAGTCTATTTACCTCACAGCCAGGTATCTCTAAACAGATTCGCCTATTGGAAGACGAGCTGGGGGTGGAGATTTTTGCTCGCAGCGGCAAGCACTTAACGCGAGTTACGCCGGCTGGGCAGTCGATTATCGAGCTGGCGGGGCAGGTGCTGCGTCTGGCCGATAATATTAAGCAGGTAGCTCAGGAGCACAGCGATGAGCGTCGCGGTAGCCTGGCCATTGCCACCACGCATACCCAGGCTCGTTATGCGTTGCCGCCCATTATTAGTGAATTTACCCTGAAATACCCTGATGTGGCTCTGCACATGCAGCAGGGTACGCCAAAGCAGATCGCGCAGATGGTCAGTGAAGGGCAGGCTGATTTTGCCATTGCGACCGAGTCGCTAGAGCTGTTTACCGACCTGATACTGCTGCCGTGCTATCGCTGGAACCGCTGCGTGCTGGTGCCTAAAGGCCACCCTTTAGCAACGCACCCAGGCCCACTCACCCTTGAGGCGCTGGGAGAATATCCGCTGGTCACTTACGTGTTTGGGTTCACCGGCCGTTCTCAGTTAGACGATGCCTTCAAAGCCAAGGGGTTAACGCCTAATGTGGTGCTGACCGCCGCCGATGCCGATGTGATTAAGACCTACGTGCGGCTGGGAATGGGGGTCGGTATTGTCGCGCATATGGCAGTGGATGAGACGCTGGATGCTGATTTAGTGGCACTAGACGCCAGCCATCTTTTCGCCAGCTCCACCACTAAAATCGGCATTCGTCGTGGCACCTTTATGCGCGGCTATATGTATGATTTCTTAGAACGCTTTGCGCCGCATTTAACCCGCGACCGCGTTGATGCCGCGCTGGCGGCAGGCCCGCGAAACGAGCAGTCGTTGTTCGCTGACGTAGACCTGCCGGAATATTAAGGCTTGGTGGCGTTAATGCTGTCGTTATGCAGTTAATATTGTAGTTAATCGTGCAGTTAATGTTGCCGCTAGTGCTGTAAATGCAGCCCACATTCGCGCTTATCTTCCACCTTGGTGGGGTCGAAGTAGTCGAAATTATTGGGCAGGTGGTGCGCCTGTAGGTACTGGTACATCTCTTTCGCGCTCCACTGCAGCAGTGGGGCGACCTTCAGCAGGCCATCGCTGTTACGGCTCACTGGCTGCATTTTGGCACGTTCAGGGGTATCTTCAGCGCGCAGTGCGGTAAACCAGACGTCGGGCTGCATTTGGCGTAGCGCACGCTCAAAAGGCTCAATTTTGACTTCTTGGGTAAAGGCCGCGTGGCGAGGGTCGTCGATGCCAGGCATTGCGCCTTCCAGCGCTTCGCGGTGGGCGCGGGTGCGCTGGGGCACAAAGCTTACTATGTTCAGGTTGAGCTGTTTAATCACTGCGTCGGCAAATTGATAGGTCGCTTCAGTGTTGTAGCCGCTGTCCATCCACACAATGGGAATGTCCGGGCGCACCTGGCTCACCATATGCAGAATTACCGCCTCAAAAGGGCGAAAGTTGGTGGTGCAAATCGGCCGTGCGCCTTGTGCCAGCGCCCACTCAATCAAGCCTTGCGGGTTTTTAGCACTGTTGGCAAATTCGTTATTAATCGCTTCAAGCTCTGAGGACATGTTGCCTCCTATTCGGGTGTAGAGTCATGATTGCTAGGCTACCAAACCCAGACCCTGACCCCCCAATACCGTTTAGTTAGGCTTTTATATTCCTTTTTGATTTAGAAGATGTGCTTCTTATTCCAAAGCGCTAATAAGGTGGCGAATTTTATCCAGTGTCTCGGCGTACTCTTCGTCCGCTTGGGAGTCGGCTACTAAGCCCCCGCCGCCCCACACATGCAGCCTTCCTGCCTCGGCCACCATGGTGCGAATGGCAATAGAGGTATCCATGCTGCCGCGCACGTCTATATAGCCTAAGCTGCCGCAATATACGCTGCGCTGACAGGGCTCCAGTTCATCGATGATCTGCATCGCGCGAATTTTAGGTGCGCCGGTAATCGAACCCCCAGGAAACGCCGCTTCAAGCAGTGCCAGTGGGCTGTAAGCTTTGGCCAGCGTTCCCCGCACGACGCTAACCAGATGATGTACGTTCGGGTAGCTTTCCAGCTGACACAATTGCGGCACGCGAATGGTGCCAGGCTGGCAAACGCGGCCTAAATCATTGCGTAGCAAGTCGACAATCATCACGTTTTCAGCGCGGTCTTTGGCGCTGCACAGCAATTGCTCTGCCAGCGCGCGATCTTCCTCAGGGGTTTTGCCACGTGGGCGGGTGCCTTTAATCGGCCGTGTTTCAACCTCTCTATTGCGGCATTGAATAAACCGCTCAGGCGACAGCGAGAGTACGGCCTTGTCGCCCCAGGCCATAAAGCCTGAGAAGGGCGTGGGGGTCGCTTTTCGCAACTGTAGGTACGCCTGCCACTCCTCTCCTTGGTAATCGGCATAAAAGCGCTGCGCCAAGTTAATTTGGTAGCAGTCACCCGCCCGAATATAACGTTGTACGGCATCAAAGCGCTCAACGTATTGGTCACGGCTCAGCTCAGCCTGAAAAGGGCCTTTTAGCGTAAAAGACGGGCTAAAAGAAAGCGCCTGTGTTGACTGTACTGGCGCTTCAGCCAGCCAGCCTGCTACCTGCTCACGACGCTCCGCTGTAGCGATTAACCACGCCTGGTGCGTTTTGTGGTCCAGCGTAATGCACCAGTCGTAAAGCCCTAGCCGCGCTTGTGGAAGCGTAACCGTACTGGCTTGAAGGCTTGGCGTAGCGGCGGTATGGCGGGCTAAATCGTAGCCCCAGTAGCCCATCAACCCGCCAAGAAAAGGCAGTTCACTGGGCGCATCAGGGATATCAAGCTGATCCAACAGCCATTGCTGCAGGCCAAATATATCGTTGGCCAAGTGTGCCGGGGGGCTAAGCTGACCTGAGGCAATATTCGCCTCAATATTCGCCTCACCATCAAGAGCCACTTCTAGCGTAGCGAGTGGGTCGCTGCTAATAATGTCAAAGCGGCCAGTCGCAATAGGTCGGCCGCTATCCAGTAGCACCGCACCTGGACGGGCACGCAGGCAGGCGAACAATCCCAATGGGTCTGGTGAGTAGGGCAGGGCAGTGATCGTTAACGCCTTGGACATGAAGAAAACGCCTAGCCAGTGAAGGGCGTGACATTTTAGAGGGGCTTCAACCATGACACCAGTGCTACTCGGAAGCCTTTACCGCTTGCTAGCGTTACGTTAGGCGCTCACAACGGCTTGATTGTTGACAAATTGAGTTTTTGTAAAGCGTTAAGTACAACGAAAGGCGAATAAAATCGGCTAACGTGGCTAGTTGACGGCTCAATTAGCACGCGCTAGAGTCTACCTACTTTTCAATTGTCGACAATTAATCATGGCAACACTCGCTACTCATTCACCAAGCGCATCGTCACCACGCTCATCTTCATCAAGCGCCGATGACATTTTATATGACACCGATGGGCCTGATGCTGCAGCACCTGAAGTTCGCACGCTCGCAGAGCGTGTGTTCCATCAACTGCAGGATGCCATTGTCCGCGGTGAGCTTGCACCCGGCAGTAAAATTACTGAGCCGGGGCTGTCTAAAACTTACGGTATTTCGCGGGGGCCTCTGCGCGAGGCGATGCGGCGGTTAGAAGCGCACCGGCTGATTGAGCGCGTTCCTCATGTGGGCGCGCGGGTGGTTCAGCTCTCAATGAAAGAGCTTCTAGAGCTTTTTGACCTACGCGAAGCCTTAGAAAGCATGGCCGCTCGGCTTGCTGCCGAGCATATGTCGCCTGAAGAGATACAAGGGCTGCGCGATGTGTTGGCGCTACATGAAGGGCAGGCCGACCTAAAACGCGGTGAGGCTTATTACCAGCGCGAAGGTGATCTCGATTTTCACTACTGCATCGTTCAAGGCAGCCATAACAAGATGCTCATGAACCTGCTCTGTGATGACCTTTACTACCTTGTGCGCCTTTATCGCACCCAATTTAGTGCCAGCGGTACACGGCCGCAGCGCGCATTCGTAGAGCATCACCGCATTGTGGATGCCATAGAAGCGGGCGACGCGGAATTGGCCGAGCTGTTAATGCGCCGCCATGTCAGTGCTTCTCGGGCCAATGTGGCGGATCGCTACGCTGCAACGCTTGAGCAATCAGTGTCGCAATCAACGTCTCAATCAATGTCTCAAAGACCCGGCTAACGCATCACCAATATGCCAACACTTAGCAACAGGAGAAATTCCCCATGTCGCAGATGACCCCCGGCGCCCGTTTTCGGGCCGCGCTTGAGGCTAACCGCCCACTACCGATTTTAGGCACCGTTAACGCCTACACCGCCTTAATGGCCGAAAAAGTGGGCCACCAAGCCATTTACCTTTCCGGTGGCGGTGTCGCTAACGCCTCGTTTGGTTTGCCGGACCTGGGCATGACCACCATGAATGACGTAGTGGAAGATGCTCACCGCATCTGCGGTGCTACCGAGATACCGCTGCTGGTGGATATCGATACTGGCTGGGGGGGCGCGTTCAATATTGCCCGCACCGTCAAAGAAATGCAGCGCGCCGGCGTAGCCGCCATCCACATGGAAGATCAGGTCGCGCAAAAACGCTGTGGCCACCGCCCCAACAAAGCGATTGTCTCCCAGCAAGAAATGGTCGACCGCATTAAAGCGGCGGCAGATGCCAAGGTCGACCCCGACTTCTATTTGATTGCCCGCACCGATGCGTTCCAAAGCGAGGGGCTTGATGCGGCCATTGAGCGTGCCAATGCCTGCGTAGAAGCCGGTGCTGATGCCATCTTCGCTGAAGCGGTTCACACCCTGGATGATTACAAAGCCTTCTGTGAGCGTGTTAACGCGCCGATTTTGGCTAACATCACCGAGTTCGGCGCGACGCCGCTGTTTACCCAAACCGAGCTTGGCGACGTGGGCTGCCGCATGGTGCTTTACCCGCTTTCTGCGTTTCGTGCCATGAACGCTGCGGCGCTTCAGGTGTATCAAAGCATCTACAACAACGGCCACCAAAAAGACGTTGTACCGCTGATGCAGACCCGCGACGAGCTTTACGATTTCCTGAACTACCACGACTTTGAGCAAAAGCTGGACGCGCTGTTTGCTGAAAAAGGCGAAGAGCAGTAAACCAAGCGCCAGCTTAACGAACGGCAATATTTGAAAGACGGTACGTCAAAAACAGCATTTAAAATAAAAGCAGCAATAGGAGACACATCATGGCTGATAAGCCCGTGACAGGTGCAGGACTACGTGGCCAGAGCGCCGGTTCCACCGCGCTGTGTACGGTAGGCAAAACAGGTTCAGGCCTGACCTACCGTGGATTCGATATTAAAGAGCTGGCTGAGAAAGCCAAATTTGAAGAAGTCGCTTACCTGCTGTTAAAAGGCAAATTGCCTAACCAGGCTGAGCTGGATAACTACATCAGCAAGCTGAAAAGCCTGCGTGGGCTGCCTGAAGCGCTAAAAACGGTGCTTGAGCAGATTCCCAAAGATGCGCACCCGATGGATGTCATGCGCACCGGCACCTCAATGCTGGGCAATCTTGAAACCGAGGAAAATTTTGATCAGCAGCAGGATGTTTCCGACCGCCTGCTAGCGGTGCTGCCATCGATTATTTGCTACTGGTACCGCTTTTCTCACGACGGCGTGCGCATTGATACCGAAACGGATGATGATTCGGTTGGCGGCCATTTCTTGAACATGCTGCGCGGCGAGCCCGCCTCTGAACTGCATGCGCGAGTAATGAACGTATCGCTGATTCTTTACGCCGAGCATGAATTTAACGCCTCAACCTTTACCGCACGGGTATGCGCCTCAACGCTTTCTGATATGCACTCCTGCGTGACGGGTGCGATTGGCTCGCTACGTGGCCCGTTGCACGGCGGCGCTAACGAAGCGGCCATGGCGATGATCGAAGATTGGCAATCACCGGAAGAAGCCGAGCGCGAAATCATGGGCATGCTGGCGCGCAAAGATAAGATCATGGGCTTTGGCCACGCGATTTACCGCGAGTCTGACCCGCGTAACGAGATTATCAAGCAGTGGTCTAAAAAGCTTGCTGACGATGTAGGCGACAAGGTGCTTTACCCGGTTTCCGAACGGGTCGAAGACGTCATGTGGCGCGAGAAGAAGCTGTTCTGTAACGCTGACTTCTTCCACGCCAGCGCTTATCACTTTATGGATATCCCCACCAAGCTGTTTACGCCGATTTTTGTTATGTCGCGTGTTACAGGTTGGGCGGCTCACGTATTTGAGCAGCGCGCCAATAACCGCATTATTCGCCCCAGTGCGGATTACATTGGCCCCGAAAAGAGCGAGTGGGTACCGATTGAAGCGCGCGACTAACCAGCGCTAACACACACCGGAAGCTTAGCTTCCGGTGTGTGCTTCCTTCCTCACGCTTGCTAAGAGCCTTCAGCTTGCTAAAAGCCTTCAGCTTGGTAAAAGCCTTCCGCTTGATACTTGCTTCCGCCTGATACTTGATAAGAGTGCGCCTGCTATGAATACCCAATACCGTAAACCACTGCCTGGCACAGAACTTGAGTTTTTTGATGCTCGTGAGGCGGTGGAAGATATCCAGCCCGGTGCCTATGCACAGCTACCTTACACTTCTCGCGTGTTGGCGGAACAGCTGGTGCGCCGCTGTGATCCTGAGCTGCTCACCGATGCGCTAAAACAGCTGATTGAACGCAAGAGCGACATGGATTTCCCCTGGTATCCGGCGCGGGTGGTTTGCCACGATATCCTAGGTCAAACCGCACTGGTCGATTTGGCCGGGCTGCGTGATGCCATCGCTGAGAAGGGCGGCGACCCTGCCAAGGTAAACCCCGTGGTGCCCACCCAGCTGATTGTTGATCACTCGCTGGCGGTAGAGCACGCAGGCTTTGAAGCAGGCGCTTTTGAGAAAAACCGCGCGATTGAAGATCGCCGCAACGATGACCGTTTCCACTTTATTAACTGGACCAAGACCGCGTTTGAAAACGTCGATGTCATTCCGCCCGGCAACGGCATCATGCACCAGATTAACCTGGAAAAAATGTCACCGGTGGTGCAAAACCGCGATGGCATTGCCTACCCGGATACCTGTGTGGGCACCGATAGCCATACGCCGATGGTGGATGCACTCGGCGTGATTTCAGTGGGCGTGGGTGGCCTGGAAGCCGAAAGCGTTATGCTGGGGCGTGCCTCCATGATGCGCCTGCCGGATATCGTCGGTGTAGAGCTGACCGGCAAACTGCAGCCAGGCATTACCGGTACGGATATGGTGCTGGCGATTACTGAATTCCTGCGTAAAGAGCGCGTGGTAGGTGCCTACCTGGAGTTTTACGGCGAAGGTGCCGACGCGTTGACCGTGGGCGATCGCGCGACTATTTCCAATATGACGCCCGAGTATGGTGCCACGGCGGCGATGTTCTACATCGATGGCCAAACGATTGATTACTTAAAACTGACCGGCCGTGAAGATGAGCAGGTCGCGCTGGTCGAAACCTACGCCAAGCACACCGGCCTCTGGGCAGACAGCCTCAAAGACGTTAGCTACGAACGGGTGCTGACCTTTGATCTCTCTTCAGTAACCCGCACCCTCGCGGGGCCTTCTAACCCTCACGCGCACTTGCCCACCTCTGAGCTTGCTCAGCGCGGCATTGCGGTAGGGCTTGAAGCCGCACGGGAAGAAGAGAAAGCCGGCAAGATGCCCGATGGCGCGGTCATTATCGCCGCCATCACCAGCTGCACCAATACCTCTAACCCGCGCAATATGGTGGCAGCGGGGCTCATCGCCCGTAACGCCAACCGGCTGGGTTTGCTGCGCAAGCCGTGGGTGAAATCATCGCTCGCGCCGGGCTCGAAAACCGTCAAGATGTATCTTGAAGAAGCCGGTTTAATGAGCGAGCTGGAAAATCTTGGTTTTGGTGTGGTCGCCTACGCCTGCACCACCTGTAACGGTATGTCGGGTGCGCTGGACCCCAAAATTCAGCAGGAGATTGTCGAGCGTGATCTTTACGCCACGGCGGTGCTTTCCGGTAACCGTAATTTCGATGGCCGTATTCACCCACACGCGCAGCAGGCCTTTTTGGCATCTCCACCGCTGGTGGTCGCCTATGCTATTGCGGGCACGATTCGCTTTGATATCGAAAAAGACGCCCTGGGTGTGGATCAGGAAGGCAATCCCGTTACGTTGAAAGACATTTGGCCCGCTGATGAAGAGATCGACGCGATTGTTAAAGCGTCGGTGAAGCCTGAGCAGTTCCGCCAGACCTATATTCCCATGTTCGACCTGGATAAGAGCGCACGCGCCCAGGTAAGCCCGCTGTATGACTGGCGGCCTCAGAGCACCTATATTCGTCGCCCGCCCTACTGGGAAGGCAATATGGCCAAAGTACGCACCATGAAAGGCATGCGTCCGTTGGCAATTTTGCCGGACAACATCACGACCGATCACCTATCACCCTCCAACGCTATTCAGTTGAACAGCGCAGCGGGCGAGTATCTGGCAAAAATGGGCGTGCCAGAGGAAGACTTCAACTCCTACGCCACTCACCGCGGCGACCACCTCACCGCTCAACGCGCTACCTTCGCCAACCCCAAGCTGTTTAATGAGATGGTGCGCGACGCTGACGGCAAGGTAAAACAGGGCTCGCTGGCACGGGTAGAACCCGAAGGCGAAGTGACCCGCATGTGGGAAGCGATTGAAACCTACATGGCGCGCAAGCAGCCGCTGATTATTATTGCTGGTGCCGATTACGGTCAGGGTTCCTCGCGGGATTGGGCGGCCAAAGGCGTGGCGCTGGCGGGCGTAGAAGCGATTGCCGCCGAAGGCTTTGAGCGCATCCACCGCACCAACTTGATTGGTATGGGCGTTATGCCGCTTGAATTTGAGCCAGGCACCACGCGCACGACCCTAGGCTTGGATGGCACCGAAACTTTTGATGTGGAAGGTGATGTTTCGCCAGGTGCGGTGCTAACGCTGGTGATTCATCGTAAAAACGGTGACAGCGAGCGCGTATCGGTGAAGTGCCGCCTGGATACTGCCGAGGAGGTGTCTATTTACACCGCCGGCGGCGTACTGCAGCGCTTTGCCCAGGACTTCCTCGAATCGTCAGCTGCCTAAGCGACGTAGCCTAACTGACCAAGAGAACCCGGTGCTTTTAGTGTTCAGACTGTCGTTTTAAGACAACACTGAAAGCACTGGGTTATTTTTCGGAGTAATCATCATGAGCGAGTCAGTTCAAACACACGCCGTACCGCAAATAAAAATCCCAGCAACGTATATGCGCGGTGGCACCAGTAAAGGGGTGTTTTTTAAGCTTAGCGATTTACCTGAAGCGGCCCAGCAGCCTGGGGTCGCGCGGGATCAGCTGTTGCTGCGGGTGATTGGCAGCCCGGACCCCTATGAAAAGCAGATTGATGGTATGGGGGGCGCCACGTCAAGCACTAGCAAGACGGTGATTCTGTCAAAAAGTGAATCGGCTGAGCACGATGTGGACTACCTGTTTGGTCAGGTTTCTATCGACAAGCCCTTTGTAGATTGGAGCGGCAACTGCGGCAATCTCTCCGCAGCGGTCGGCCCCTTTGCGATTACCAATGGCCTCGTAGACCCCGAGCGCATTCCTACCAATGGCGTGGTTGAAGTACGCATTTGGCAGGTGAATATTCAGAAAACCATCGTCTCCCGGGTGCCTATCGTTAATGGCGAGGTGCAGGAAACCGGTGATTTTGAACTAGATGGCGTAACCTTTCCCGCCGCTGAAATTCCGGTGGCCTTTATGGACCCCGCCGACGGCGAAGGAGATATCTTCCCCACCGGCAATCTCATTGACGACCTTGAGGTACCCGGGGTAGGCATGTTGAAAGCCACCCTGATCAATGCCGGTATTCCTACCGTGTTTATTAACGCCGCTGATATTGGTTATACCGGCGCTGAGCTACAAGGTGCTATCAATGGCGACAGCAAGGCGTTGGCAATGTTTGAAACCATTCGTGCCCATGGTGCCGTGCACATGGGGCTGATTAGTGACGTTAGCGAGGCCGCCAACCGCCAGCACACACCCAAAGTGGCGTTTGTTGGCCCACCGGCAGATTACGTCTCATCCAGCGGTAAAAACGTGCAGGCGGCTGACATCGACCTGTTGGTGCGTGCGCTCTCTATGGGCAAGCTGCACCACGCCATGATGGGCACGGCGGCGGTTGCGATTGCTGCTGCCGCGGCCATTGAAGGTACATTAGTGAACTTGGCCGCCGGCGGCGGTAAACGAAACGAGGTGACCTTCGGGCATCCTTCCGGGAGCCTGCGGGTTGGCGCGGAAGCCAGCTTAATAGACGGGCGCTGGCAGATTGAGCAAGCGGTAATGAGTCGCAGCGCACGGGTATTGATGGAAGGGTTCGTGCGTATACCCGGCGATAGCTTTTAGAAACCGCGCTTTGAGCCATACTGAGGAGGTGATTCAACAGTAGGAGAGTTTTATGTCTGCCACAGCATCCGCCACATCGGAAAGCAACGAGCGGCCCGATTACGACCCTGAATTACAGGCCATTGCCGACTACGTACTCAATTATCAGGTGGCGTCACAAGAAGCGTTGGAAACCGCGCGCTACTGCCTGATGGATACCCTCGGCTGCGGGCTGCTCGCGCTACGTTTCCCTGAGTGTACCAAGCACCTTGGGCCCATAGTGGAAGGCACCGTGGTGCCGTTTGGGGCGCGGGTGCCGGGCACTTCGCTGCGCCTTGACCCGGTAAAGGCGGCGTGGGATATCGGCTGCATTATCCGCTGGCTGGATTATAACGATACCTGGCTTGCCGCCGAATGGGGTCACCCTTCGGATAACCTTGGTGCGATACTCGCCGTTGCCGATCATCTATCTCAGCGGCGGGTCGCCCAAGGCGAAGCTTCGCTTACGATGCGCGATGTGCTGAATGCCATGGTGATGGCCCATGAAATTCAGGGCGTGCTGGCGCTGGAGAATAGCTTTAACCGCGTTGGTCTTGACCATGTGGTGCTGGTGAAAGTCGCCTCTACCGCGGTGGCCGCTAAGCTGTTGGGTGCCAACCGCGAGCAGCTGCTGTCGGCACTTTCCCATGCCTGGGTGGATGGCCAGAGCCTGCGCACCTATCGCCATGCGCCCAACGCCGGCTCGCGTAAAAGCTGGGCGGCGGGGGACGCCACCTCACGAGGCGTGCGTTTAGCGGATATCGCCCTGCGCGGTGAGATGGGTATTCCCAGCGCACTTTCAGCGCCTCAGTGGGGGTTCTACGATGTGCTATTCAGCCATGCCAACAAAGATTTGAGCCTGAAGCCGGAAGCTGACCGCCGCCTGCGCTTTCAGCGCGATTTCGGCAGTTACGTGATGGAAAACATTCTGTTCAAGATTTCTTTTCCGGCTGAATTCCACGCCCAAACCGCTTGCGAGGCTGCCGTAGCGCTGCACCCTCAGGTTAAAGATCGCTTGGCAGACATTGATAAAATCGTACTCACCACCCACGATTCGGCTATTCGGATTATTTCCAAAACGGGGGCGCTTGCTAATCCGGCAGACCGCGACCACTGCTTGCAATACATGACGGCGGTGCCGCTTATCTTGGGTGAGCTTACTGCTGACCACTATGAAGACAGCTTTCACGCCGCCCATCCACTGATTGATGAGCTGCGCAGTAAAATGGTGGTAGTAGAAGACGCTGAATATTCAGCGGATTACCACGACCCGGAAAAGCGCTCCATCGCCAATGCTGTGCAGGTCTTTTTCACCGATGGAAGTGCGACCGATAAAGTTGCGGTGGAGTATCCGGTGGGGCATCGCCGCCGGCGTGAAGAGGGGATGCCACTGTTAGTGGAGAAGTTTGAGCGCCATTTAGCGACCCGCTTTCCGCCAAGCCGTTGCCTTAAAATTACCGACCTATGCAGTCAGCAGGCCACACTGGAGGCGCTGCCTGTGCATAAATTTATGGATTTGTGGGTGATTTAAGCGGCTGTTTCAAAAAACTGTTTCAAAAAGCATCCACTTAGAACACCCGGCAGGCTTAGGCTTGCCGGGTTGTGGTGGCTTTAATGGTGGCTTCAACAAGCCTTCATGCTTGTGCTGACTAATCAAACGTCACTTGATCGCGCATACGGTCGACAGTCGCTGGCCCAATGCCGCTGACGCGCTCAAGGTCATCAGCGCTTTCAAAGGTGCCGTTCATTTCACGTTCTTCGATAATTGCTTCAGCTCGGCTCGGGCCAATACCCGGTAGTTCAGCCAGCAGTTGAGCATCGGCGGTATTGACGTTAATGGGCGCTATTTCTTGAGCCAGTACGCCACTGGAAAGTCCTAAACTAATGCTAAGCAGTAGTGCGGCTAACGTTCCTTTCAGTGTCATGTTCATCCTCGATGATCCTTTAGTGACGGATTTAACAAAGGCTGCGATTTCACAAGGTTGCATAGCGAAGTTCAAAGCTGTTTCTAAAATCTGTTTCTAAAAACCGGTTCTAAAAACCGTTGCTACAAGCCTCAGCGTGGCTGATTAGCAAGATGAACGCCGCTGCATGACTAACTTAGCTTTATGGTGAAGGCATTTCTGTCAGCCATGTATGACAGCAGCTGTAAGCTTTTAACGACACAGAGGTGGCAAAAGGCTTACATCTGAAGGGGCGATGAAAGTGAGGAGGCTGATATAATAATGAAACATCTTTATGGAGCAACGCTGTGGCCACCGATTCCCCGCTGATTATTGCACTTGATTACCCTTCCTTAGACGCAGCGCTTTGCATGGCTGATCAGCTAGACCCAAAACGCTGCCGCGTGAAAGTGGGTAAAGAGCTGTTCACCCGCAGCGGCCCCGCCGTGCTTGAGGCGCTACATGGGCGTGGGTTTGAAGTGTTTTTAGATCTTAAGTTTCACGATATTCCCAATACCGTTGCCAGCGCCGTTCAGGCGGCGGCGGAGCAGGGCGTGTGGATGGTTAACGTGCATGCCAGCGGTGGTCGTCGAATGATGGAAGCTGCGATCCAGCGCCTGAGTCAGCACGGGTTAACCACTCACTTAATCGCGGTTACCGTATTGACCAGCATGCAGGCCGACGACTTGGCGGATGTAGGCATAAAGTCTTCGCTTGCTGAGCACGTAGCGCGTTTAGCGCAGCTGGCACAGCACAGTGGCCTGCACGGTGTGGTGTGCTCAGCCCAGGAATCAGCGCAGATTAACGCGCTGTGCGGTGAGTCGTTTCTGAAAGTGACGCCGGGCATTCGGCCAAGCTTTGCAGCAGCAAATGACCAGCAACGGATCATGACCCCTAGCCAAGCAATGCAGGCGGGAAGCACCCACTTGGTAATAGGACGACCTGTCACTCAAGCGACAGACCCAATGGCAGCACTGGACGCGATTGAAACCGAGTTGAGCATTGGCTAAACGCGCACTGCGCCCGCTAGCTTTCTAGGCGAAGCTCGGCCATTGTTGCAGCTCGGCCATTGTTGCAGCTCGGTCATTGTGATTGTGGGCTATTCACCTTCTACGCCAATAATGGGCTTAATGGTGCCCCAGTAGCGGCAGCTGGGGCATTGCCACTGCAGTCCGTCACTGGCAAAGCCACAGCGCTGGCAGCGGTGGCGTGGACGGTTGATGAGCAACGCATCGGTATGGTGCTTGAGTAACAATAGTCGCGTATCAGGTGAAGGTTTACCGCTGAGCCGCTGGCTTTCAATGTATAAATCGATCAAATAATCCAACCCGCCCAAGCTCGGTGCCGCGCTCAAGCGTTCGCCGATCAGCTCAATGGCTTTATCGACACCATCGCGATGGTGTACGAGCTGCCCTAGCGCAATAATGATGCTGGTGTAGGGTGCTTGGTCAAGCAAGCGGTAGAGGTGAGCCTCGTAGCCGGCTTCATCATCATTGCGTAAATAAGCGCGCTTAAGGGCGGGCAGCATCGTCGGAATGTGCGCTGTTTCCTGGTCTGGGATGTTATTTAAGCGCTCAATAGCGCGGGAATAGTGGCCGTTGTCCATTTCGAGTTCGGACAATAGCAACGTGGCGCGCACGCATTTTTCATCGAGCTGTAAGGCTTTCTTAAGGTGTTTTTTAGCCAGTGCTCTGCTGGCTTCGCTAATCTCTTCAAGCGCCAGTTCACATAGCCAATGGGCCGCCGGGCGACGCATCGGTGGGTGCTGTTTAAGAATGGGCTGAATAACGTCTAGCGCCTGTTGCCAGGCTTTTTCCCGCTCAAGCAAATCGACTAACAGCTGCTTTGCTGCGTAGCGATGGTGATCGTCGCTGCTGTTTTCAAGAAGCGTATTGAGCAGGCGTTGGGCGCGGTCATGAACGCCCAGCGCCATAAAATCACGGGCGAGTTCGAGCTGAATCTGTTCGTTGGTATGTTGGGAGATAGCGGGGCGGGCTAACAGGTTTTGATGAATACTAACCGCTTTGTCGGCTTCACCACGGGTGCGAAATAGCTTACCCAGCGCAATATGGGTGTCTACGGTGTCGCTGTTAACCGTTAATGCATTGATAAACGTATTAATGGCTTCATCGGGCTGCTCGTTAAGCAGGTAATTCAGCCCGAGGAAGTAGTCGCGCGATAAAGCCTGCGAAGGCGCTGCTGAGGATTGAGCGCGTTGCCGACGGCGTGTAGCTTGGCGATAACCTAGCCCGTAACCGATGGCAATAGCGGCCAGCAGTACGCCTAGCAGCGCAACATCCAGCATTTATGCCAGTTCCTTAAGCTCCTGGGTACGTAGGCTGTCAAGCTCCTTACGCTGCTGCTTATTCTGACGTTGGCTGCGTGCCAGCGTTGCTTTCAGCCGCACGTATACGCCTAACATAGCGAGCATACCCAACAGGACACCGAACACCAAGGTCGCGAGCAGCCAAACAGAGAGCGATACTGCCGGCAGCTCTAGCCAAATAAGGTTTAAGGCAATGGTTTGCTGGTTATTAACGGCAAACAGAATACCCACCAGCACTACTACCAGCAAAATAACGGCTAAAATCAGCCCTTTGATCCAACGCATGAGAGTTTCCTAGTCTGTGACGTTCACGGCATATTGTGTACGACTCAAGGCGTGACGTCATCCCGCAGAAGGTCGGATAGCGCAATAACCGCTAGCTAGTAGCCAAGCGCGCGACTTGCGTCTACCTGCTCGCGTAGCTCCTTGCCAGGTTTAAAGTGCGGCACATACTTTCCTTCCAAATTAACGGCTTCACCTGTTTTTGGGTTACGCCCTGTACGCGGCTCGCGGTAATGCAGTGAAAAACTGCCGAAACCGCGTATTTCAACGCGACCGCCGCTGGCCAGGGAGTCGGTCATATCGTCAAGAATAATACGCACCGCTGATTCTACGTCTTTAGCGGACAACTCCGGCTGACGCATGGCAATTTGTTCGATTAGTTCAGATTTAGTCATCGGTTGGCTCCCTGCGAACATTGAAGGCCTTATATGCTCTCGGCCTCGATAACATCCAATTCAGCATACTGTGCAATTGGGGATAAAACAATTCAGATAAAACAAGGTACTAGACTCATTAACAGCATAGGTGATGGAGGGCGCTGGCGCGACCCCACAGCTTAGGTATACTAGCTTCTCATTTATGTATAGGAGCGGCTGACGTTGAACGATGACAATTCCCCAGCAGCCATTTTGCGCAAACGGCTTTACTGGCACTCCCGGCGTGGCATGTGGGAGCTTGATTTACTGCTAATTCCGTTCCTTGAACAGCGTTTTGATGATCTCAGCGAAGAGGATCAATTGGCGTATCAGCAATTAATCAAAGGTGAGGATCAGGACCTCTTTGTTTGGCTGATGCATCGCGAATGGCCCGAAGACGCCAGCCAGCGGCGTATAGTGCAAATGATCGTTGAGCATGCTGAAACCACTGATAATTCTGCCTATCGTACCCTCTAGCTATTGGCTGCTAGCCCAATGTGCGTTGTTCGTTGGGCTAGCGGTGCTGAGTTATTGGGTGCTGGGGCTGCTGGCTTGGCTGGCGCTCTTGGCGTTGGGAGGTGCCTTTGGTTGGCGGGTTTTTACACGTCAATTCAAAGGCGTGCTTTATCTCACCTCAGCGGCGTCGCAATTTCATGGGCGTTGGTTGCTGCCGGGCGAACAGCCACCAGTGAGGGTAGAGCCAGTAAAGATAGGGCCAGTAAAGCCAGTAAAGATAGACAGTAGGGCAGTATTACCCAGTGACGCGCTAAGCGAAGAGCATCAGGTGCGCTGTGACTATCTGGGCCCGTGGTTGATTGGACTCTACGTAGGTAAGCAGCGTATTTGGTTATGGCCGGATAGCGCGCCGGCGGAGCACCTGCGCGAAGTGCGCCGGCTATTTCATCGCCCTGGGCGCTAGGTTATTTAGCTAAGTCATCTATTAAAAGCGTAGACGCTACGGCTGAAGGCTGCTGCTGCGGCCAGTCTGTTGAGTAATGCAGCCCTCGTGACTCATGCCGTCGCTGAGCCGCCATCACCGTTAATATCGCTAGCTGCAATGCCTGGTATAAGCGCTTACCTTCGGGGTTTGATAACACTCCCACTTTCTCTTCCAGGCTGCTCTTCTCCAAGCTGTTCTTCTCCAAGCTGTTCTTCTCCAAACCATTCTTCTCCAAGATATTTAGCAGCGCTTTTAATTGCGCCTGTGCGCTGCTTAGCCCAGCACCACTGCGCACAATGGAGACATGCTGGCTCATGATCGCTCGCATGCGTTGGCGGATATCGTTGAGCTCTTTGGTGGGTAGGGCGAAAGCCGCAGGTGGTATGGGGGGGAGCAATTCGTCACTGCCGGTAGGGCGGCTGCCTTGTTCCAGCGCTTGTGATAGTGGTGCTTGCATTAACAGCGTTTGAGCACAGCTGCGCGCAAACACTAAGCACTCTAACAATGAATTGCTGGCCATTCGGTTGGCACCGTGCAGCCCTGTGCAGGCCGTTTCACCGATGGCATATAGGTTGGCAACGTCGGTGGCACCTTCAAGGTCAGTCGCTACGCCGCCACAGCTATAATGGGCGGCGGGAACCACCGGGATAGGCTGTTGAGTAATATCAATGCCCCGAGATGCACAATGCGCCAGGATAGTCGGAAAGTGGTGGCTAATAGCCTGCTCACCTAGATGACGAATATCGAGCCATACGTGCCCCTGCGTGCCGCGTTGGATCTCTGCGTCAATGGCGCGAGCGACTACATCGCGAGGGGCTAACTCTGCGCGCTTATCCAGCGCCAGCATGAAGCGTTGCCCTGCTTCATTGAGCAAGTGGCCACCTTCACCGCGAACCGCTTCGCTAATCAAAAACGCAGGCCCTTCAGGGTCAAACAGGCAGGTGGGGTGAAACTGCTGAAACTCTAAATTCATCAGCCGAGCCCCCAGCTCGGCGGCCATCATCATGCCTTCGCCGCTGCTAGGGGCGGGGGTTGTGGTATGGCGGTAAAGGCCGCTTGCGCCGCCGGTCGCCAAGACGGTATAGCGCGCACTGAGCGAGTGCCACTGCTGGTTAGCATCACTGCCGTAGGCACCGCGGCAGGCACCTTGATCGTCTTGCAACAGGCCGACGACCATAAGATCGTTGTGCTGAGTGATATTGGGATGCTGCGCCACTTTATTTAACAGCGTGTCTACCAGGGCACGCCCGGTGGCATCGTCAGCGTGGATGATGCGGCGGGCATTATGGCCGCCTTCACGGGTTAGGTGATACGGGTAACGTGCCGCAGGGTCTGTTTCGGGGGTAAAGGGCACGCCGTTATCAATCAGCCACTGAATAGCAGCGGGGCCGTGAGTCACCGTAAAGCGAACGGCTTCTATATCGCAGAGGCCATCGCCGGCAATCAGCGTGTCGTTGATATGCGCTTCAATGTTGTCATCCGGCGAAAGAACCGCGGCAATGCCTCCTTGTGCCCAGCGGCTAGCGCCTTGGTCATCCTGAGCGGGCCTAATCAGCGTTACCGACAGCTGATCAGCAATTTCCAGAGCAAGGGTTAGCCCCGCGACGCCGCCGCCAATGATAAGTACATCGGATATTGGCGTGCTCATAGTGCCCGCTCCTTACATAGTGACAGCCCATAGAAGGCAGGCATCATAGCGTGGCGATCAGTGTTTAGCGATATTTAGGCACGAAAAAATAGGCACGAAAAAAGCGCAGCAGAGGGCAGCGTAAACATAACCAATATAGGAAGCTAAATAACTAGAAGGGGTAAAGCGGAGAGTAAAACAGATGATGGTGCCCGGAGCCGGACTTGAACCGGCACGGGGTTACCCCCGAGAGATTTTAAGTCTCTTGCGTCTACCGATTTCGCCATCCGGGCAATACACAAAAAAACATCACATCGCAGTGTTATTTCAAGATTGTTTCAAGACAGGTAAGCATGAAACCTTAGTTGAGACATCACTGCTACACAAATAGATGGAGGCTGGAGTCGGAATCGAACCGGCGTACACGGAGTTGCAGTCCGCTGCATAACCACTCTGCCATCCAGCCTCAAAAGTCGTTGGAGCGGGAAAGGAGATTCGAACTCCCGACCCTCGCCTTGGCAAGGCGATGCTCTACCACTGAGCTATTCCCGCTCGACTCGAGGGCGAATTATACGGATCGCTGCCAACTTGTCAATCAATGAATTAGCGCCTGACCATTATTGAACCATTATTTAGTTATCAGCAGCTTACATGGAGCGGGTAAGGTGCGGCCAAGCGGCTTTCAAATACTGAATCATCGACCATAGCGTAAGAATCGCTGCCGCATACAGCACTACGACGCCTAACAATGCAAATTCGTGGGCAGGGGGCAGCGCCAGCAAGATTAGCAGCGACACCATTTGCAGCGTCGTTTTTAGTTTGCCCACCCAGGAAACGGCCACCATGCCGCGCTTGCCCATTTCGGCCATCCACTCGCGTAACGCGGAAATGACAATTTCACGGCCGATAATGACCAGCGCGGGAAGGGTTAACACAAGCGTGTCGTACCGCTCGATTAATAGCGCCAGGGCAACGACAACCATCAGCTTATCGGCTACTGGGTCGAGAAATGCACCAAATGGGGTTGATTGATTCCAGCGACGCGCCAAATAGCCATCCAGCCAGTCGGTAATTGCTGCTAAGGCGAATAGACCTGCCGCAATGGGCATGCTCCAGCTAAATGGCAGATAAAACAGCACTACCAGCAGCGGAATGAAGGCTATTCTAGCCAGCGTTAGTATGTTGGGTATATTCATCGCAGGGAGCGATCCTTGCCGGAAAATCATAGGGTTCGAAATGTATGGGGTCATTCTATCCCCCTTGGCCGGCAGCATCCATGCCAAGAGGGTGTTTATCCGTTTAAGGCTCGGTAAATACTTTCAGCCAATGACGCATTGATGCCGGGTACACGGGCAAGCTCATCTCGGCTAGCCTTTTGCACGCCCTGCAGGCCACCAAAAAAGCGCAGCAGTTCGCGCCGACGTTTGGGGCCAATGCCGGGGATTTCCTGCAGCGTAGAGGTGCGTCTCGCTTTGTCGCGCTGGGCGCGATGGCCTGCAATGGCAAAACGGTGTGATTCATCGCGAATATGCTGGATCAAATGCAGGGCGGGCGAAGCAGGGTCCAGGTTGAGTGGGTTGTCAGCGGTTTCCAGGAACAGTGTTTCAAGCCCCGCTTTGCGCGTTGTGCCTTTGGCTACGCCCAATAGAATAATGTTGGTGATGTCGAGTTCATTAAACACCTCGCGGGCCATATTGAGCTGCCCTTTGCCGCCGTCCACTATCAGTACGTCAGGGGCTACTGCTTCACCGCTTTTCACGCGTTTAAGGCGTCGTGTGAGCGCTTGCTGCATGGCGGCGTAATCATCACCAGCGGCGACGCCTTCTATGCGGAAGTGGCGGTAGTCACTTTTACGCGGCCCTTGATGATCAAACACCACGCAGGAGGCGACGGTGGCTTCGCCGTGGCTGTGGCTAATGTCGAAGCATTCTAAACGCTGGGGTGTCTCGTCTAACCCTAACGCTTTTTGTAACGCGGCGAAGCGTTGGGTGAGCTGCGTTTGGTTCGCCAGCTGCGAGGCAAGCTGCTGTTCAGCATTGGTAATGGCCAGCTGTTGCCACTGAGCACGGTGGCCCCGCACTTGGCTGGTGACGCGAATGCGCTTACCCGCCTGCTGGGTCAACGCCTCGGCAATAAGTTCGCTGTCATCTAACGGGTGGCTGGTGATCACCTCGCTGGGGACATTATGAGGCTGGCCAAAATAGTATTGGCTAACCACTTCAGTGAGTAGCGTTTCGAGCGGTAGATCCAAATCGTTTTTTGGCGTGTGATGGCGCGCCCCCAGCAGCCGGCCATCGCGAACGCTTAACACGGAAACGCCCAGCGCGCCTGGGCGCTGGGCGAGGGCAAAAATATCGGCATCGCCGCCCTGGGTGTCGACAAACTGGCGCTGTTGCAGTTGACGCAGCTGCTGAACCTGGTCGCGTAGGCGGGCGGCTTCCTCAAAGTTGAGAGCTTTACTGGCCGCTTCCATTGCCTCCACCAACGCCTGAGTGACATGTTCACTTTTGCCTTCCAGGCACATCACCGCGTGTTCAAGGTCGCGCTGGTATTCCTCGGCGGAAATGTAATCGACGCAGGGGGCGCTACAGCGCTGAATTTGATACTGCAAGCAGGGGCGTGATCGGTGGGCAAACACGCTGTCTTCGCAGCTGCGAATATGAAATATTTTCTGCATCAGCGCTAAGCTTTCACGCACGGCACCGCTGCTGGGGTAGGGGCCTAAATAGCGGCCATCGTCGCTGCGCTGGCGGGCGCGCTTGTACTCAAGTGCAGGGTAAGCGTGGCGGTCGGTGACAAACACAAAGGGGTAGGACTTATCGTCACGCAGCAAAATATTGTAAGGCGGGCGCAGCTGTTTAATCAGCGTTTGTTCAAGCAGCAGTGCTTCGGTTTCGGTGCGTGTGACGGTCACCTGGATGTCAGCGATGCGCGCTACCATGGCCTGGGTTTTGGTGTTTAGCTGGCCACGAAAATAGCTGGAAAGGCGCGCTTTCAAGCGCTTTGCTTTGCCCACATAAAGCGTGTTGCTTTGTTCATCAAGCATACGGTAAACACCGGGAGAGGTGCTTACCGAGCTCAAGAACTGTTTTGAATCAAAGGTCATAGCAGCGTGTCGGTACCCGATAACAGCAGGGGAAGAAGGGCTTATAGCTGGCTTGCGTCAAAGCCCTCGACTAGCCCGTGACGCAGCGCTAAGTGGGTAAGCTCAACGTCAGTGGCAACCTGCAGTTTATCAAAGAGTCGATAGCGATAGGTATTTACCGTTTTAGGGCTTAAATGCAGGCGGTCGGAGATATCTTGCACCCGCTGGCAATTAACGATCATAAGGGCAATCTGCAGCTCACGGTGGGAGAGGTGGCTAAACGGATTGTCACCATTGGTGAAGTGTGAAAGAGCCAAGCGCTGGGCGATTTCTTGGCTCACGAAGCGTCGGCCATGAAAAACCTGCCGTATGGCATCGGTCATTTCTACGGCATCAGCGCCTTTGCTTAAAAAGCCAGAGACACCGGCTTCCAGCATTCTGCGCAGTACGCTGTCATCCATGTGCGCCGTTAAAATTAATACCTTAACGTCTTCCATGGTGCGATGAATGCGCCGTGTGGCTTCAAACCCGCCAATGCCCGGCATGCGAATATCCATTAGTACGATGTCCGGCTTTAGTTGACGGCACTGTGCTACCGCACTTTCGCCGTCGTCGGCTTCGCCCACAATATTAATGTCCGACTCTTCGTTTAATAGGTGAGCAATGCTGGTTCTGACTAGGTGATGGTCATCGGCAATAAGTACACTGATCAATGGACAGGCTCCTGCATGTAAGCTTCATGACTCAGGCGTTGGCCTTGTTCGCTGCTCTATTTTACTAACTACTTAATAACTACCTACAGAGTGCCACAGCTAATGACAAAGGAGAATTAGTAAGCAACCGAAGGTGCAAAAACTTGACCAAGGGCAGTGTTCATCGTAGTATCCGCCTCGCTGCAGAAAAGAGCAGTATGTGGGGCCTTAGCTCAGCTGGGAGAGCGCAACACTGGCAGTGTTGAGGTCAGCGGTTCGATCCCGCTAGGCTCCACCACAATCTTAGCAACGCGATCTTAGTAACGAACAGTTTTAGTACAAAAGATCGTATATGAAAAAAGCCTCGTTTTTCGAAACGAGGCTTTTTTTTGGGCTGGCGTTTGCTTTACGCTGGAATTTTGCCGAGCAGTAAAAACTCGATCAGCGCTTTTTGCGCATGCAGGCGGTTTCCAGCTTCTTGCCACACCACTGCTCGTGGGTCGTCAAGAAGCGTTAAGCTAATTTCTTCACCGCGATGAGCGGGCAGGCAGTGCAGGAAAAGTACGTCCTGCTGTGCTTGATCCAGCATTGCTTCGGTCACCTGGAAGCCTGCAAAATCCGCCTCGCGTTTAGCCTGTTCCTCTTCCTGGCCCATGGAAGCCCACACATCCGTCGTGATGAGGTCGGCATCTTTTACCGCCGCCTGCGGGTCATGCAGCAAAGTAACGTTGCCGCCTGCAGCCGCCATGATATCAGCGCGGGGTTCGTAGCCTTTCGGGCAGCAGATGCGCAGGTGGAAATCAAACTGGCGAGCAGCGTTAATCCACGAATGGCACATATTGTTGCCATCACCAATCCATACCGCTGTGCGGCCCTTGACGCTGCCGCGTAGTTCGGTCCAGGTCATTATGTCGGCGAGCAATTGGCAGGGGTGATAATCATCGCTTAGGGCGTTAATCACCGGTACGCTGCTAGCGCTGGCGTAGGTTTCTAGGCCTGCGTGTGAAAAAGTGCGAATCATGACCGCATCCACCATTTCAGACAGCACGCGCGCGGTGTCTTCAATTGGCTCGCCGCGGCCTAATTGGGTGTCGCGTGGAGAGAGAAATAGCGCATGACCGCCAAATTGAGCCATTCCCGTTTCAAACGAGACCCGCGTGCGGGTTGATGATTTTTCAAAAATCATCGCCAAGGTCCGGTTAGATAACGGCGTATAAACAGGGCCCTGCGCCTTTAGATTGGTTTTAATGGTAATGGCGCGTTGGATTAAATAGTCCAGCTCATCCGGGGTCAAATCTAACAGGGTTAGGAAATGGCGTGTCGCCATAGGGGCTTCTCTCCGCGCAAAAACCCTATCCTAGCTATGCTGCAGGGGATGCGCAACGCGAAAGGCATGCGTAGAATAACGCCTACACGTTAAAACCGAGCGCTTTACTCAGGTACTGGTTCCCAATGCCGGGTAGGCGTCGATTAATTAAATGCGAGGAAATTGTATGAGCACCACGGCCGAAAACATTCAGCGTCAAATTAGTGAAAACCCGATCTTGATTTACATGAAGGGTTCGCCTCAGTTGCCGCAGTGCGGTTTCTCTGCCCAGACCGTTCAAGCGCTAATGAGCTGCGGTGAGCGCTTTGCGTTCGTTAACATTTTAGATAACCCGGATATTCGTGCCGAACTGCCAAAGATTGCTAACTGGCCGACCTTTCCCCAGCTTTGGGTAGAAGGTGAGCTCGTCGGTGGGTGCGACATCGTGGTAGAAATGCATCAAAACGGCGAACTGGAAAAATTGGTGAAAGCCGCTGCCCAGCGTGCCGGTACTGCCGAAGGTGGCGATAGCGCCTAAGCATTACCCAGTCGAAGGATAAACTGCTTCATGAGCTATCAGGTTCTGGCCCGCAAGTGGCGGCCTCGCACATTCCACGAACTCGTGGGCCAGGCCCATGTTCAACGCGCCCTGGTCAATGCCCTTGACCAGGGCCGCCTGCACCATGCTTACCTGTTTACGGGTACTCGCGGTGTGGGTAAAACGACCTTGGCGCGTATTCTTGCCAAGTGTTTGAACTGCACAGCCAACGGGCGTGGCGATGAAGGCATTACCTCTACGCCGTGTGGGCAGTGCGATAGCTGCCAAGCCATTGATGAAGGGCGCTTTGTTGATCTGATTGAGGTCGATGCAGCGTCAAGAACCAAAGTAGAAGATACCCGGGAGCTGCTGGATAACGTTCAGTACGCGCCTACCCAAGGGCGTTATAAGGTGTACCTGATTGATGAGGTGCACATGCTCTCCACCAGCAGTTTTAATGCGCTGCTGAAAACGCTGGAAGAGCCGCCCCCCCACGTTAAATTCCTGCTGGCGACCACCGATCCGCAAAAGCTACCGCCAACCGTACTTTCGCGCTGCCTACAATTTACCCTCAAGCACATGCCGCCAGAGCGCGTGGTTGAGCACCTGACCTATGTGTTGGGTGAAGAGGGCGTTGCCTTTGACGAAAGTGCGCTGTGGCTGTTGGGTAAGGCCGCAGAAGGCTCAATGCGCGATGCCATGAGCCTCACCGACCAAGCCATTGCGTTTGGCCAAGGGGCCGTTCGCCATGCGGATGTGGCCGCCATGTTGGGCACCTTGGACCATCGCCATATTCTTGGGCTAGCAGAGGCCTTGGCCGATGTCGATGTGCAGCGTCTGTTGGCCGAAGTGGCCGAGCTAGCAGAGCAAGGCCCTGACTTTGCTGCGGTGCTGGATGAGCTTTCGAGCATGTTACACCGCTTAGCGGTGGCGCAGATGGTGCCCGATGCCGTGGATAACAGCCACGGTGATCGTGACGTTATCTTGCAATTGGCGAGCCGCTTCACCGCTGAAGATATTCAGCTTTATTACCAAATCGGTATTCAGGGTCGCGGGGACATGGTGCACGCGCCAGATCTACGCAGTGCGTTAGAGATGACGCTGCTGCGCATGCTGGCGTTTCGCCCTCAGGGCGTGCCAAAGCCGCCACGTACGCCGCTACCGCTGGTTCGTGAGCCATCGGTGCGCGAACCAGCTGCTGAGCTTGCTGCGCCTGCCGCTCAAGCAGAGCCGCCGCATCAAGCGCCTCTACAGCAAGCGCCTCCACAGCAAGCGTCTCCGCCGTGGGCGGTAGATAACGGGGCAGGCACCCCTCAACCCGCTCCAGAGCCAGAGCCTGTTGCTGAGCCGGAGCCGGAGCCGGAGTCTGTTCCTGCTCCTGAGCCAGAACCTACTCCTGAGCCAGAACCGCCGCCTCGTGCTGCTGTCGCAGAAAAGCATCTAGACCGGCTGGATAACGCGCAATGGCTGCAGTGCTTTGATTCGTTGGGCCTTGGCGGGTTGACGCGTAACCTTGCAGGTAACTGCTTGGTTGAGAGCGACGACGGTACGCTGCTCACGCTTCGTTTAGACCCCAGCCAAGAGGCAATGAAGGCGGAAGTTCACCAAACGCGTATCGAACGTGCGCTGAAAGAGCAGGGTATGCCGCGACAAATCGCGTTTTACGTTGCTGAATTATCCAGCAGTATGGAAACACCCCGGCAGCGTGAAGAACGCCTCGCTAAAGAGCGTCACGCCCAGGCGGTTGATCTACTCAACCACGACCCCCATGTACAAAAGTTACAGCAGGCGTTTGGTGCAAAGCTGATAGAATCCAGCGTCAAGCCTGCTGACGAGCTGCGCTAACCGCTCGCTCGTTGTTTTATATTTATTGTTTATATTTACTGTGATAGACCTACTTTTCAACCACGTTGGAGATCAGACCATGCTTAAAGGTGGAATGGGCAACTTGATGAAACAAGCCCAAGAGATGCAGGAAAAAATGCAGCGCGCCCAGGAAGAGGTAGCCAAAGCCGAAGTGCAGGGTGAAGCGGGTGCAGGTATGGTCAAAGTCACTATGAACGGTCGCCATGACGTTTCCAATGTGACCATTGATCCCAGCGTAATGGAAGAAGACAAAGAGCTATTGGAAGATTTGCTAGCCGCTGCCGTTAACGATGCGGTACGCAAATTAGAGATTAATTCCAAAGCAAAAATGGAAGAGGCAACGGCAGGCTTAAACCTTCCGCCAGGCTTTAAGATGCCGTTTTAAACCATGCGGTTTTCTCCTCTCGTTGAGCAATTAATGGATGCTTTTCGCGTGCTTCCAGGCGTTGGGCCGAAAACAGCCCAGCGCATGGCGATGCACCTGCTAGAGCGCGAGCGCCCAGGTGGGCAGCGTCTTGCTACGATCATTCAACAGGCCATTGAAGAGGTTGGTTATTGCCAGCGCTGTCGAACGCTCACAGAAGCCGACGTTTGTGCGCTGTGTGAAAGCACGCGTCGTGACGATGCCTTGCTTTGCATTGTAGAGTCACCCGCTGACCAGTTGGCCATTGAAGAGGCTGGCGGCTTTAAAGGGCGCTATTTTGTATTGCATGGCCACCTTTCGCCGCTGGACGGCATTGGCCCAGAGTCGATTGGCTTGGACTTGCTGGAAGCGCGCGTCGCAGAAGGTCTGGTTGAAGAAGTGGTATTAGCCACCAATCCCACCATTGAAGGTGAGGCCACGGCTCACTACATTGCCTCGCAGCTGGCTGAGTATGGCGTCAAACTAACGCGGCTTGCTTATGGTGTGCCCATGGGGGGCGAGTTGGAGTACGTTGATGGCGGCACGCTTAGCCGCGCCTTTAATGGTCGCCTGCCCTTTGCCAGTGAGTAAGCCTACTTAATCAGTGGTTCCCTAACCGCAAACGCCTTAGCGATTGTGCCAACTTGGAAGAATGCTTTTGTCCTCCCTCACTCCCTCATTTCAATGGATTGATACCCCCGATGCGCTCGATGCAGCCTGCGAGCAAGTAGCCGATGCCTCTGTTATTGCTTTGGATACCGAGTTTTTCCGCGAAAACACCTTTTTCCCCGTTCCCGCGCTGATTCAATTCACCGCCGGTGAACAGGCTTATTTAATCGACCCGGTGGCCGTCTCGTGTACTGATACCTTTCGTGCCCTGCTGCAAAATAGCGCGATTAAACTACTGCATGCCTGCAGCGAAGACCTGGAAGTTTTCCAACATTGGGCCGGTGTGCTGCCTGTGCCGCTAATGGATACTCAAGTGGCGCAAGGGTTTTTGAGCGACGTTCCCGGTATTGGCTATCAAAAGCTGGTCGAATTTTGGGTCGGCGAAATGCTGCCAAAAGAAGAAACGCGCTCGAACTGGCTAGTACGCCCGCTGTCGCCCGCGCAGTGCCATTATGCCGCGCTGGATGTCATCTATTTATTGAAAGTGTGGACGCTGCAGGCGGAAAAGCTAGCTACCTTAGGCCGCCTTGAGTGGGTCGAAAATGAGTGTCAAACGCTGATTGAACAGGCTGGCCGCAGCGTTGAAAATGATCAGCACTGGTATACCCGCCACCGTCAACTATGGCGGTTAACCCCTCGCCAAATGGAAGCGTACCGGCTAATGACCGTTTGGCGCGAAGGGGAAACCAGGCGGCGCAATTTACCGCGCAACTGGCTGATTAGCGATAAATTGCTGTTTGCCATCGCTGAAAAGATGCCGAGCAACCGCTTCGAACTTGCCGAGGTTGAAGGCATTAAGCCCACGCTGATCAAAAAAGAAGGCGATGCACTGCTGGCAATGGTGAAACAAGCTCAGCACTGCGATGAAGCAGCACTGCCCGAGCGCTGGCCAGACCCGATGCACCCTGCGTTCAAGTCACGCTTTAAGGCCCTTAAAAAAGTGGTTGCCGCCAAAGCCAGTGAGTTAGGCGTAGCGCCAGAGATGCTTATGCGCCGCCGCGAGCTTGAAACGTTGGTGATGCAGGATCTCGCGGAAGAGCCGTTAACCTGGCCAAACGGTTGGCGGGGCGAATATCTAAATGCTGATTTGGCTCAAGCCCTTGAGGAATGCACATCATGAGCGACAAATTAATTTGTGAGGTGTTCAAAAGCTCACGGAAAGATGAGATGTATTTATACGTCGATAAACGCCAAGGGTTGGCCAACGTTCCAGAACAACTGCTGGAAACCTTTGGCAAGCCAGTGCCGGTGTTTACTATGTTACTGACCGCTGACAAAAAACTGTCGCGGGTCAGCGCGGAAGATGTGGTGGAAGGGATTAAAGACAAAGGCTTCTATTTACAAATGCCGCCGCCTAAAGAAGCCTATTTGCTGGATGTGCATCGCGCCCATGTCGCCGCCCGTTCTGACGTTGAATAGCCCGCTTAATGAATTTTCTAGCCCATGCCTGGTTGGCGCGCACCGGCAGCGATGATTTTCTTTATGGCAATCTTATTGCTGACGGCGTTAAAGGCCGTGATTTAAGCGCATGGCCCGCGGCAACGGCATTAGGGATTCAGCATCATCGCCGCGTAGACGTCTGGGTTGATTGTCATCCTAGCGTGGCAGGCGCACGCCGGCGCGCACCACCCGCCCAGCGGCGCTATGCAGGCATTGCCTTGGACATGGTATGGGATCATTTTCTAGCCCGTGATACCGCTGCCCACATCGAACAAGAGCAGTTGGTTGAGCGCTGTTATCGGTTGCTCTCAGCACGTTCAGCGCCGAATCGCCTGGCAGAGATGATGCCTATTCTCGTCGAGCGCGACTGGTTAAGAGGCTACGCTGATTTTGAGTTCACCTGCCGTGCCGTTGCGGGTATTGGGAGGCGGTTATCTGGCCCTAACCAACTGGCGGCGTTAGTGCCCTGGCTGCGTGATGATTATCAAGCGCTTGAGGAAGATTTTCAGTCATTATGGCCAGCGCTATTTCATACGCTCAGCCGTTCAGATAGGTAAGTCGTTCAGATAGGTAAGTCGTTCAGATACGCCTTCATAAAGCGTGCTTTCACGCGGCGGTAAAGGAGAAGATGATGGAGACCACAATGCGCGAGCGTTTCTGGGAGCGCTTTACTCTTGAAGAACTAACGCCCCAGGAGTGGGAAGCGCTGTGTGACGGTTGCGGCCAGTGCTGCCTGTTAAAACTACACGACGAAGATACTCAAGAACTGGCGGTGCTAAACGTTGCCTGCCGTTTGCTAGATATTCATAGCTGCCAGTGCAGCGACTACCCCAACCGCTTTGACAGCGTGCCCGACTGCACTCAGCTTACGCCTGCCTTGGTCAAAGAGTTCACCTGGCTGCCGCAAAGCTGTGGGTACCGGCGCGTAGCAGAAGGGCGCAAACTGGCAGGTTGGCATCCATTGCTAAGCAATGATGCAGAGCGCGTTCACCGCAAAGGTATCAGTGTGCGCAGCTTTGCCGTTTCGCAAGATGAAGTGCCCGAGCAGCAGCTGGAATCACACATTATTGCTGTTCTACCGATGTAACCCTTACGTTTTAGTTTTAGTTTTAAGCGTTGGGCTGGCGCTTAGGCGTATCCCAAATCGAGAAAAACGCTTCTTTTATCGGTAACAAGCGTTTTTCTGCGGGTGCTTGATTAATCGTTTTAGGCTTAGCCGTTTTAGGGCTGGTTTTGCTGGGTGTGTCCCAAATAGTCGGAAAGTTGTCTTGGTATTTCATTTTCATTGACTCCTGCAGCGTGTGCTTAGGTACTGAGCTACATACGTTGGTTTATGTGACTAAGGTCTAGTATGGCGCAGATTGAGTCGCGCGGGAATAGTTTATGGAAAATATTTTCATAAAATGGATGAGGTGCCTCACTTTGCCTGCACCGATGCATAGGATGCGCGGCTTAAATTGCTCACAAAACGGCTGAATGTAATGCTTGGTAGGGTTTTGTACGGCTTTTAATTGTTTTGGCTATTTTTTGTTTATTAAACGTTGGTCGGATAGCTAACAAGTAACGGTACTGCGTGAGGTAAGTTTCGAGACTAATCCTCAACAGAGCTTAATATAATAGCGGCACACTTTATCGAAAAGCGCGCAATACCCCGCCCAAGCCATGCATTGGGTGGGGATGGATAGCGCGGCACCCGCCAGGGTGCCTAGCTGGCACTTGCACTTGAGAACTTACATGACACGAG
>LDZP01000169.1_pt1 | contig 70714 bp, 77 predicted proteins | sample 615351 | NCBI WGS metagenome assembly LDZP01 (sample SAMN03408296, study PRJNA278302) | terrestrial metagenome | isolation source: oil reservoir sample I1 | place: USA: Alaska, North Slope, Ivishak formation | collected 2013
TTTAGTCTGTTTGTGATTACTTTTTGGTGATTTTTGATAAATTTTAAAGCTATCCTAAGAAATATTAAGCTATTTTTTCATGTTTACTTTACAAAGCCCATTTTATAATCTCACCAATTGGTAAATACAATCCATGTTCTACCGCATATTCAAAAAGCTGAGTCTCGGTTATTCTATATTTTTCCCTAAATTTGTCGTCTAATATTATTATAACATGGTATTTAGCAGGTATAAAACTTTTTATAACATTTACAATTGTCTCCTTTTCTAATACTGCTATATGATGTACCCCCATCAATCCTTTTTTATAGAACTCTGCTTTTTTCCTAAAAAGATCTCTCATTTGCAAAAAAGCTGATGCCTTTTTCTCTTTATTTGCCGCGACTACTAATAGCACCGATAAAAAAGCATAAACAACATTTAGCTTCCAATTGAATATGTCTTTTAGAACGAGATATAACATAACGAGAGAAATAACATAGGAAGAAAAAACAGCAGTCGCAATAGCACTTCTTAGGCTAATAAAATACGACAAAACACTTTTTAAAATTCGTCCTCCATCCAAAGGAAGCCCTGGAAGTAGGTTAAAAAAAGCCATTACAATATTAGTTTTTATAAAATAATCCATTTCTATTTGTAAAACTTGTGAAATAAATTCTCCAAAAAAAGCAAAAAAAATATTGGACATAGGTCCTGCCAGTGCAACTAGCACTTCTAAGTCTGGCCTTATAAACACTACGCTGTCCAAAAGAGCAATTCCTCCAAAAGGATAGATATTGACTTGTAATACCTCTACTTTCAGTTTCTTGGCAATATAAATGTGTCCCCATTCGTGAACAAAAACTGTAGCAAAAATAGCAATTAATTCTTTTATAAATCCCGTCGAAATTAAAAGTAATGCAAATACAAAAGTAGAAAAATGTATTTTTACTTCGATCCGTCTAAATTTCATTTTGCGCCTTCACTGGCAGCATCCCCTATAACAACCTTTGTCAAGGGGTCTACTGGCTTGCCATTTTCCCAAACTTCAAAATGCAAGTGAGGAGCAGTGGCTTTTCCAGTATCGCCTGTCTTTCCAATTATATCCCCTTGTTTTACTTGGTCTCCTTCTTTCACTAAAATTTCTGATAAATGAGCATATACGGTCCTTACATCATTAGCATGCCTTAAAACTATGACTTTTCCAAAATCCTGGTTTTGCTCATCCACTAACATTACTACCCCATCTAATGCTGCTTTCACTTCTATTCCAATAGGAGCATCTATATCAATACCAGTATGATTTGTCAATTGATTTGTAATGGGATCAATCCTCATTCCAAAGCCAGAGGTTACCTTTCCACTAATAGGTGCAATCATTTTGATAAAAGCCTGAGAAACCTCAGAAGAAGTTTTATTTTCTGAAGTTTTTTCTTCAGTAGGAGAAAAAACTTTTATCACACTCTCTTTGAGCCAAGGAATCTTACTTTGAACTAATTTTAAACCTTTCTTTGTGTTTTCGTAATTCATATCATAACTTAGCACACTTTTAGTAGCATTTATAAAAGAGTTGGCTATAGGCACGTCAACTGCTTTAAAAAGTAAAATCATTCCTAGTAAAATTAATGATATAATTAATTGATTTTCAAACAGCTCTGTATACTTTTTGTAAGTACTAAATTTTTTGGGAAAATAATAAGGAATTCGTTGGTATTTCATGATATATGCCTCCTTCTATGTTACATTTTATTTTGAAGGAGGCATTATTATGATAAATTATTTTATTTATCTTCTATTTCTCTCCACTCTAAAAGTCCTTGCTCCATCCCCTTCAATAAAACTTCTGCAGTAGCTATATTAGTTGCCAATGGAATAGAATGTACATCACAAACTCTAAGCAGAGCCAAAATATCTGGTTCATGGGGTTGAGCCGTAAGTGGGTCTCTTAAAAAAATCACCATATCAATCTTATTTTCAGCAATCATTGCACCAATCTGTTGGTCTCCACCAAGAGGGCCAGGTAAAAGGCAATTTACATTTAGGCCTGTCGCCTCCTTGATAAGTTGTCCTGTATGGCCTGTTGCGTATATATTGCATTTTTCAAAGATATGCTTGTAAGCAATTGCGAAATTCACCATAAGTTCTTTTTTTTGGTCATGGGCTATCAAAGCTATATTCATGGAAATTCCCCCTAAAAGTTTATCTTTTGCCTTCTCATGCTTATATTTTCTAAAAGTCCTATTGCCATCATATTCGCTACCATTGCACTTCCACCATAGCTCATAAAGGGAAGAGGAATACCTGTGATTGGCATTATCCCAATAGTCATCCCTATATTTTCAAAGATATGAAATGTAAACATAGCAATAATTCCTACAGCCACCAGCATACCATATTTATCCTTAGCATTATAAGCAATCTTCCAAGCTCTATACAACATAATAGCATAGAGAACTATTAGTATAGATGCCCCTATAAACCCTAATTCTTCCCCTACAACAGAAAAAATAAAGTCTGTCCATGCTTCGGGAAGATAATAGAGCTGAGTTTGGCTTCCGTCAAAAAGCCCCTTCCCCCAAAACATTCCTGAACCGATAGCAATTTTAGACTGAATCACATGGTAACCTGTTCCCATCGGGTCCAGTTCCGGATTTAAAAAGGATAAAAGTCTATTTCTCTGGTAAGGTTTTAATAGTTTGTATCCAATAGGCAACAGGGCAATTCCTAAAGCAAAAAGCTGTGCCAATACCTTTGTCCTTATCCCCGAAATATATACTATGGCTAAAAAAATTGCGATAAATACAAGCCCTGTCCCTAAATCCGGCTGCAACATCACTGCAACAAAAGGAATCCCTAAATAAGCCATTGGCCACAAAAGCTCTTTAAAAGTCTTTATTTCTTCCATCTTACTAAACATATTCGCCAAAGTTAGCACTAATGCCAACTTAGAAAATTCGGAAGGTTGAATATTCACAGGCCCTAAACTTATCCAGCTTTGTGCACCCTTACTTTCCTTTCCTATGGCTAAAACCAACACAAGACCAAAAAGGTTGAGAATATATATAAAAGTAGAAAACTTAGCAAGGGTATTATAATCAAAAAGACATATTAGAGCGATAGAAATAAGCCCTACTAAAATTGCCGCAATTTGGATAATAACTTTTCTGTAAGAGCCTGTTTGAAGTGTGTGAGAGGCACTTGTCACAACAATAACACTATATACACATATTAAAAGTACAACTATTAACAATCCCCAGTCAAAATTTTTTAAAAGTTTTTTATCAAACATTTTAATCCCCTCTTTTCAGCAATTCAACTTGTATTATACCATACAAATGAAATTTTCACTATACAAAAAAACTGGCTCAAGGCCAGTTATCTTATCACCTGTTTCATTTTCTTTATAGGAATATTCGCATGAAGAGCAGGTATATAGGTATTATCACTTCTTTTTTCTTTTGTAATTTCTACATTTAATCCTGCTTCATCAATATCCACGTAATTAGAAATGACATTTAATATGTCTTCTTTTATCATCTCCAAAAATTTAGGAGAAACATCCGCCCTATCATGCACCAATAAAAGTTGCAACCTCTCTTTTGCTATATTTTTACTGTTGTTTTTCCCTCCAAAAGATTTAAATAAATCCACAAATCACACCTCCTAAAAGCGCTAAGCCAGCTTAAAAAGCTTTTTGAGTCTATCCATAAATCCATTTCCTACATCAAGGTTAATTAAAGGCACATTATTCCCTAAAAGTCTTTCCACCAAATTTCTATAGGCTTGTCCAGCCAATGACCTTTCATCCATAACAATTGGTTCACCTTTATTGGAAGAAATAATTATATTTTCATCATCAGGAATTACACCTAAAAGGTCAATAGCTAAAATATCTATAATATCTTCAATATCCATCATATCTCCTCTTTTTACCATATCCATCTTAATCCTGTTTATAACTAACATAGGATCATGAAGTTCCGCCGCCTCCAAAAGTCCTATAATTCTATCAGCATCCCTAACCGCTGAAACTTCTGGTATAGTTATGACAATTGCTCTATCAGCACCTGCAATTGCATTTTTAAATCCTTGTTCAATACCTGCAGGACAATCTACTAATATATAGTCAAATTCCTCTTTTAAATCTCCTATTAATTTTTGCATTTGCTCTGGAGTAACAGCAGATTTATCTCTTGTTTGGGCAGCAGGTAAAAGATATAGCCCATCAAACCTTTTATCCTTTATCAAAGCTTGCTTTAATCTGCACTGCCCCTCTACTACATCAACGATATCATACACAATTCTATTTTCTAATCCCATCACTACATCAAGATTTCTTAAACCTATATCAGTATCAACTAAAGCAACTTTATAACCTTTCATAGCAATGTATGTACCAATATTCGCAGTAGAAGTAGTTTTCCCAACTCCACCTTTTCCAGAAGTTATAACTATTGCTTCGCTCATCATACCACTCCATTCCATTAATATTATTTTTTAGAATATTTTACCACAAATCATTGAGATGGTAAAGAGGCTTTACAATAATTTTACCTTTTTTAACAACTGCAATTTCGGGATAATCACTAGCATCATCTTTATCTGGAGCCCTGGAAATAACATTAGCTATTCTAAGCTGCATTGCTCTTAGGGAAGAAGCTACGATTACAGCCTCTTTATTGCCAGTAAATCCCGCATGAGCTATTCCCCTCAACGTCCCCATAACAACTATATTACCGGCAGCTTGTACTAATCCTCCAGGATTCACATCTCCAATTATTACAAGATTACCATGGTATTTCACAACCTGTCCTGATCTGACAGTACCTTTATGAAATTTTGTTATCCCCTCTTCTAACCCATTAAATATTTCGTCATCTGTCACATTTTTTATATGCTTTTCTTGAAAATTTTTTATCCGCACCTCAATACCGTATTTTTCAAAAATAACGTCTTTTAATTCTTGTAATTTCTCTTCTTTGACGCTTAAACTTTTTACTCTCACAGTAAGAGTTGCACCCTCAAAAAATTTAAGAGATTTCTCAATTCTATTCACTATTTTCTCTTTTAGTGTTTCAATATCTACATCCTCTTCTAATACAATTACCAGCCCTTCTTTTGTCCCTTGAATTTTTATTGCTTCTTTTATCATAATCTACCTCCGTAAAACCCTCGTTATTATCTATATTCTCCATAAATCGTAATTTTCCTTCTTGTTAAAGAAAAAAAGAGGATAAAACATCCTCACCCCAAAATCATCTTATAGGCAAATTTATCACATTGAAGGTTTCACCTGTATTATTTTTACTCAGTCCAAAATAAGCATCAAAAATATCTCTCGCTACATAACCTGCGTAAGAACCATGTCCTCCTTGGTATATAACCACAACTACAACTATTTGAGGATCATCATAAGGGGCAAAACCAACAAACCAAGCATAATTAGCCCTTCTAACTGCTTCTGCAGTACCTGTCTTGCCTCCTACAGGAATAGGGAAATTGTGAAAAGCACCGCTTGCAGTACCTCCTCTTTCGGTTACTCCTTTCATACCTAACTTTATAGCATCGAGGTATTCCTTGGAAATATGAATTCTATCTAAAACTTCTGGTTTTGTTTCTTCAACAATTTTTCCTTCGGGGGATATAATTTTATCAACTAAATGAAGTCTATATCTAATCCCCCCATTTATTAATGTAGACACATAACTGGCAATTTGTAAAGGAGTAAACTGATTATCACCTTGACCTATTGCCGCACTACAAGTATTTGTCAAGCTCCAATGTTTTGCATAATACATCATTTCCCATATCTTCTTTTGAAGCTTTGTATCTTTTATACCCATCTTTTCTAATTGTAAAAAGGTATTATAGTCACTCAAATTCCCTTTATCAATGATTTCTACAATTTTTTGATACTGTTCTTCCGTTATAACTCCATCTGGATTTGTATCTGTTTTCACCATTGATTTTATCAACCCAAGATAATATTCTCTTTTATATTGTGGACTTGCAATAACACCTTTTGCTTCATACAGTTCTATTCCTGTTTTTTGGTCTAAACCAAATTTCTTGGCATATTCGACTATTTTATCTATTCCCATTCTTCTTCCCATTTCAAAAAAATAGGTATTAGTAGAATATTTAATTGCATCAGAAACATTTACCCAACCTTGTGTCCGTGGCCACGCCCAGTTACGTTGTCCTGTATAAGGATATATTCCTGGGTCTAAATATTTTTCATCAACCGTTGTGACACCCGTGTCTAAAGCTGCGAATGCAACAGCCATCTTGAAGGTAGATCCTGGAGGTACTGCTCCTTGAGTTGCATAATTGAAAATAGGACTTGGATCAACAGTAGCATCTCTTGATTTAAAAAGTTCATTTACTACATCTTTAGGAGGATTGCCAGTGGCAAAAATGTTTGGATCATAACCCGGGATATTGGCTAATGCTAAAACTTTACCTGTGTGTACATCTACAACCACTGCTGCTCCAATATTAGCAGGAAATGACTCGCCATATTTCCCCTCTCTTATATTTTGCATAGTTGTGATAAGAGATTGTTCTGCCGCCTCTTGAATATTTTTGTCAATGGTTAAAAATATAGTGTCACCTGGTACAGGAGGTTCTGTCCCTAAATTCTTTATTAATCTTCCATAATTATCTACTACTACTTGTTGTCCACCATCTTTCCCCCTTAAATACTTTTCATACAATGCTTCAAGGCCAGAACGCCCAACCAAATCTGTAAGTTTGTATTTACTCATATCCAAGTTTTTTAAATCTTCTTGAGTAATTCGACCAATATATCCTAAAGTTTGGGATAATAGTGTTTCATAAGGATAATATCTAACAGGCTTTACATTTATCATAATTCCTGGCAATTCTAAATGATTTTCCTCAATCTCAGCAATCGTTTTTTGGTCCACGTCCACAGCTATTTCTACTGGCTGATATTGATTATATCCTTGTTCTTCCATTAATTGACGTACAACCATTATTTTTCTTGCTTCTATTGGATCCATATCCTTAGGTATTTTAAATTTTTTTATTAAAATATCCCATGCCTCTTTAGCAGTAGCATTTTCATGTATGTTATTAGCTTTTTTCCAGGCTTTTTCTCGAGCTTTTAAAGTTTCTTCTTTTACTGATACTTCATCTGAATTTTTAAAATTGAAATAAGGATTTCCATTTTCATCTAAATAGATAGGCAAATCGTCTTTATATTTTACATTATTTTTCGTCAAAATATTCATTAATTTTAATATAGTCTCGTTAAGATGACTATCAACCACTTCTCCTTTTATAATATCTACAGAAAAGCTTGGTCTATTTGTGGCTAATTTTACTCCATACCTATCAACAATTTCTCCACGAGGAGCCTCAATAGGTATACGTCTAATTGCTTGGCGCATTGATATTTCTCTATAATAGTCGCCCTTTATCAGCTGTAAATAGATTAAGCGGGAAACTAAAACGACAAGAAGAACAAGGATAATGGCTCCAAAAGTATAAAACTTTTTTTTAAGGCTCTCATTCAATGATATCACCTTCAAAATTTGCTTTTTCTAAAAAGATTTACTTTATTTTCATTAACATATCTGTTAAAGGAAACTAAATATCTATAGGCAAAAGCAGTAATTACAGAATTATAAACCGCCTGTATCATCGCAATATTCATAAAATCTAATAAGAAATTAAACTCATACTTCATCAAAACCATTGAAAACATCGTTACAAGGTTATAAAGAAGGGTTCCTAAAAAGACAAACACAAAAGCCACAAAAGAACTTTCTTTAAAAACACTTTTGCTTAAAAGTCCTGTAATGTAGCTGACAATAAGCAAGGAAAAAGTAGTAACCCCTAAAGCATTATTAAAAAGAATATCTTGAATAAGCCCACCAAAAAGACTTAAATAAATTGCTTCCCAAGAACCGTTTAAAAGTGAAAAACTTAGCACTACAATAAAAACTGCATCTGGTTTGACACCGAAAATATCTATAAATCTGAATAAAGTTGCTTGTAAAACAATTAACAAAACAATCAATAAATATTTATACACTTTTCTCATAATAATCTACTTCCCTGTATTTGTTGTATTAGTAACTACAAACACATACTCCAATCTTTCAAAATCAGCAGCTGGTTCTATGACGGCTTGTTTTAGCAAAGAACCTGGATCTCGAGTAACTTTTGATACTTTTCCTATTATCAAACCTTTTGGGAATCTACTCATACCAGAAGTAGTTACTACGTCACCTTCTATCAATTCGGCATCTAAGGGAAGATATATCATGATAAGTCCACCGTTTGAATCTCCTCTTACCACACCATTATCACGAGTTCGCACAGCTACAGCACTTACAGAACTATCTCTATCTATAATGGCTAATACCTTTGCCCAATTGTCTCCTACTTCTGTAATCTGTCCTACCATATTTCCTTTTTCATCTAAAACTGCCATGCCAGGTTTTATACCCTCATTTTTGCCTTTATCAATAGTAAAAATATTAAACCAATTACCTGAATTCTTTCCTGTTATAGTAGCAAGTTTTAAATCTAGTTCAACATTTTCTGTTTTAAAATTTAAAGCCTCTTTAAGCCTTTTATTTTCGTTCATTAATTCCTGTAACTGAATATTTTCTTTTCTCAATTTTTCTACTTCTTTTTGAAGTTTTTCATTTGTTGCCCTTAAAGTACCTATCTCACTAATTGAAGAAAAGAAATTAGAAATTTCCTCTCCCATTTGATAGAAAACTTTTTGAATGGGAGTAAAAACAGTTCCAACTATAGATTCTACTTTAGTAACATACCTTTCTGTACCATAAGTATAAGCCATGGCGGCAATAAGCGCCACGGCTATCAAAAAAAACAAAATAAATTGCTTATTATTTCTAAAAAAGCGTGGCACGCCAATAACACCTCTCAAACTCTAGTTGCCGGACTTAAAACTCTCCTAAAGAGGGAACTTTCCTCTAAAATTTTCCCTGCTCCAAGTGCCACACAATCTGTTGGCTGATCAGCTATTTGTACAGGCATTCCTGTTTCCTCTCTTATGAGCTTGTCTATGCCGCTCAAAAGAGCACCACCGCCTGTTAACATAATTCCTCTGTCCATGATATCTGCTGCAAGCTCTGGTGGAGTCTTTTCAAGAGTCATCTTTATAGCTTCAATTATGCTGGATATTGGATCTTTTAAAGCTTCCAAAATTTCAGTTGAAGTAATCTTTAAAGTTTTAGGAAGACCAGACACTAAATCTCTTCCTCTTATGTCCATAGTTTCCTCTTTTGGCTTTGGAAAAGCTGAACCAATTTGTATCTTTATCTCTTCTGCAGTCCTTTCTCCTATCATGAGGTTATATTCTCTCTTTATATAATTGATTATAGCTTCATCCATTTCATCTCCGCCAACTCTCAAAGACTTGCTGGTAACAATTCCTCCAAGAGAAATTACAGCCACATCTGTGGTACCACCCCCTATGTCTACAACCATGCTTCCAGTTGGTTCTTCAACAGGAAGACCTGCACCAATTGCTGCAGCCATAGGCTCTTCTACTGTATGAGCTTCTTTCGCCCCTGCTTGTAAAGCTGCTTCAATAACTGCTCTTTTCTCTACTTCCGTAACCCCTGAAGGTATACCAACTATAACTCTAGGCCTAAATATAAATAATCCCTTTCTTGGATTAACTTTACTTATAAAGTGATCCAACATAGCCTTAGTTATATCAAAATCGGCTATTACACCATCTCTCATAGGCCTTATAGCGATTATATTTCCAGGAGTTCTACCTACCATTTTTTTTGCTTCTTCTCCAACTGCAAGAATTGCCTTGGAATCTGTCCTCATCGCCACAACGGATGGCTCTCTTAAAACAATTCCTTTACCTTGTACATATACCAAAGTTGTAGCAGTACCTAAATCAATCCCAATATCTCTGGAAAATCCTCTCATTTGCGTATACTCCTTCCTATTTTATTCAAACTCATAATACCCTTTTTCTTTAAGACTTATACCTCTCCCATCTCCAATTATAACATGATCTAAAACTTTTATACCCAGTATATTTCCTCCTTCTACCAACCTTTTTGTCACTTCTATGTCTTCTCTGCTAGGAGTAGGGTCTCCACTGGGGTGATTGTGAACCAAAATTATAGAGGAAGATGACCTTTCAATTGCAGCCTTAAATACTTCTCTTGGATGCACAATGGAAGTATTTAGACTTCCTATAGAAATAGTCTCTATCGCAATAACTTTATTCTTTACATTGAGCATTATCACTTTAAAATGCTCTTTCGTCAAATACCTCATTTCATCCATCATCAAATTTATGACATCTTCTGGCGATGTTATTGTAAAACTATCACTTCCCGTAGATAACATCATTCGACGTCCTAATTCTACTGCAGCTTTTAGCTTTACTGCCTTAGCTATACCAATTCCTTTTATGCTGGCAAGCTTTTCTACACTTGAATCTACAATGAATTTAAGCCCTCTATCTTCCATTATAAGCCTTTGTGCTAAACTAATGGCACTTTCTCTTTTACTTCCTGTCCCTATTATTATAGCTATCAACTCGACATTTGACAATACTTGAGCCCCATGTTTTATAAGTCTTTCTCTGGGTCTTTCTTCGTAAGGCAAGTCTTTTATCATGATTTTTGCATCCTTGCCCAATACTTTCACCCTTTCAAAGTAACCTCACATCAAACTCTCTTTTTAAAATATCAAAAAGCTTTGAAATCGGAAGACCTACCACATTAAAATAATCTCCTTCAATCTTTTCAACAATAAGAGCACCAACTCCTTGTATGGCATATGCTCCAGCTTTATCATAACCTTCGCCAGTATCAATATAATTAAAAATTTCCTCATCTTCTAATTTTTTAATCCAAACTTTTGTCTCTTCAAAATCACTTACATATTTAAAATCTTTAGTCCTAACGATAGTAATTCCTGTATATACTGTATGAACTCTTCCTTGTAAGTTTTTAAGCATGATAAAGGCTTCATCTCTATCCTTTGGTTTCCCTAAAACTTTATCTTCAATTACCACAATAGTATCAGCACCTATCACTATAGCTTCTTCCTTTAATTTTTTAGCAACTGACATGGCTTTATTAAAAGATAAATCCATAACATATCTTGAAGGATGCTTTTCACTTGAAAACTCCTCCACATTACTTTCGATCACTTCAAAGTCAAGTCCTAAATTTGAAAGTAACTCTCTTCTTCTTGGCGATTTAGAAGCGAGGACAATTTTCATTTTATCACCTACATTTTGTAATAAGCGTATATTGCAAGAATTAATCCTACTACAGTCCCTATGTTTATCTTAACAGATAACAGAAAGGAAAATTTAATAAAATTCAGATCCAAAGTAAGAGGATTGTTCATACCTATTATTTGTTGATAAGCTAATTCTTTAAAAAAATGTGCCAATAGGTCCCCTAAAAAACCTCCTAAAATTAGGCCTACGACAATTAAAAATACCAATGTCCAAGGACTTTTGCCTCTTCTCAATTTCTTTCACTCCTTAAGTTGTATTGTCCTCATAAACTACCATTCTTTTTTATTATATCACAAATTATATACATTTCTATAACTAACTTTAAAATAAAAAAATGGTAAAGCTCCCAATAAAGTATTGGAAGCTTTACTATTAATTAAATTTATTTTACCAAAGGATACAATTCCTTCTTGGAATAATGAGTGTGGAGCAAGTGATGAGACTTTTCGCTTAAAGGACTGCCCAAAAATTCTTCATAAAGTTTTTGTATTGCAGGATTTTTGTGAGATTTTCTGATAGGCAAGTTTTTATCTGCTTCGTAAATAGCCTTCGCTCTTAATTCTTTTACTTTTTCCATTTCATTGGGATTGTGAATCGGCTGACCGCCTCCCATTATACATCCTCCTGGGCAGCCCATTACCTCTATGAAGTGATACTCTACCTCGCCAGCTTTTACTTTGTCAAGAAGTTTTTTCGCATTTCCTGTTCCATTTGCTATGGCAACTTTTATGTCCATACCATCTATTCTTATAGTAGCCTCTCTTACACCTTCTAAACCTCTAACTTCTTCATAATCAAATTTGTCTAAGTCTTTCCCTTCTACAATATCTGCAACTGTTCTTAAGGCTGCCTCCATAACTCCACCTGTAGCTCCGAATATCACTCCTGCACCAGTAGACATTCCAAGAGGTTCGTCGTATTCTTCATCTTTAAGATTTACAAAGTCAATGCCCATTTCTTTTATCATTCTCGCTAATTCTCTTGTCGTAAGAACAGCGTCCACGTCTTTTATGCCATTATGCTGCATTTCTGGTCTTTCAATCTCCAATTTTTTAGCTGTACATGGCATAATAGATACTACATATATATCCTCAGGATTAAGCCCTTTCTTTTCTGCATAATAACTCTTTACCAATGCCCCCATCATCATGTGAGGAGACTTACAAGTTGAAAGATTGTCTATAAATTCTGGATAATATTTTTCACAAAAAGCTATCCAACCAGGGCTGCAGGAAGTTATCATAGGAAGTTTTCCGCCATTTTTAAGCCTTTCAAGAAGTTCCGAACCTTCCTCCATTATAGTCAAATCTGCTGCAAAATCCGTATCAAATACCGCATCAAAACCCATTCTTCTCAAAGCTGCTACCATTTTTCCTGTAACAATACTTCCTATTGGCATGCCAAACTCTTCACCTAATGCTACTCTTACAGCTGGAGCTGTTTGAGCTACTACATATTTTTTCTCATCAGCTAAAGCCTCATAAACTCTCTTTGTGTGGTCTTTTTCATATATAGCTCCTACAGGACATACCTCAATACACTGTCCACAGCTTATACAAGGAGAATCTTTTAAACTTCTGCCAAAAGAAGGTGCTACCATTGTATTAAATCCTCTATTTACCATTCCAATAGCAAATACGTTTTGCACTTCTGAACATACTGATACACATCTTCTACAAAGCACACACTTATTTGGGTCCCTTACAATAGAAGGAGAAGCATTATCTATAGAATACTTTATATTTTCACCTTCAAACCTTATTTCATCTACTCCTAATTTTTTAGACAATGATTGAAGCTCACAGTTAGTATTTCTAATACAAGTCAAACAGCTTCTATCATGATTTGAAAGTATAAGCTCAAGATTTAATTTCCGCGCTTCTCTAACTTTAGGTGTATTTGTATACACTTTCATACCATCAAATACCGGATAAGTGCAGGAGGTTTGTAAATTTCTAACTCCTTCTATTTCAACTACACATATACGACAAGCGCCAATTTGGTTAATTTCCTTGAGGTAACACAGTGTAGGAATATCTATGCCTGCTTCTTTTGCTGCTTCCAATACCGTGTAATAGGAGGGGACTTCTACAGTGATGCCGTCTATCGTAACATGAACTTTGTCCATCTTTTACACTCCTTCCTCAATTATTTTTTGTATATTGCGCCAAATGGACATTTTTCAATACAGGTACCACACTTGATACATTTGTCTTGGTCAATTACATAAGGTACCTTTGGTTTTCCGGAAATCGCATTGACAGGACAATTCTTAGCGCAAATTCCACAGCCTTTACACTTATCTGGGTCAATATAAAATCTTAAGAGGGCTTGACATACACCAGCTGGGCATCTTTTTTCCTTTATATGGGCCTCGTATTCATCCCTGAAATATCTAATTGTAGATAAAACTGGGTTTGGCGCTGTCTGTCCAAGTCCACATAAAGCTGTAGCTTTAATAGTTTTAGCAAGTTCTTCTAATTTTTCAATGTCTCCTTCCTCACCTTTACCAGAAGTTATCTTATCTAAAACTTCCAACATCCTTCTTGTGCCAATCCTACAAGGTGCACATTTACCACAGGACTCATCAACTGTAAACTCAAGGAAAAATTTTGCAACATTGACCATACAGGTGTCTTCGTCCATTACAACAAGTCCACCTGACCCCATCATAGAACCTACATTTATTAAAGAATCGTAATCGATTGGTGTATCTAAATGCTCTGCAGGAATACATCCACCTGAAGGTCCTCCAGTTTGAGCAGCTTTAAATTTCTTTCCGTTAGGTATTCCTCCACCTATTTCGTAGATAATTTCTCTTAAAGTAGTTCCCATTGGAACTTCAATAAGACCTGTGTTGTTTACTTTACCAGTTAAGGCAAAAACTTTTGTCCCTTTTGATTTTTCTGTACCTATGCTTGAAAACCACTCAGCACCATTTAAAATAATTGGTGGAATATTAGCAAATGTCTCTACATTATTTATAATTGTTGGTTTATCCCATACACCTTTTACAGCAGGAAATGGAGGTCTTGGTCTTGGTTCTCCTCTTCTTCCCATTACTGAATTTAAAAGTGCAGTCTCTTCTCCACAGACAAAAGCACCTGCTCCTAATCTTATCTCAATGTCAAAATCAAAACCTGTCCCAAATATGTCTTTCCCTAAAAGACCATATTCTCTTGCCTGTTCAATAGCAATTTTAAGCCTTTTTACTGCCAAAGGATATTCTGCCCTTACATAAATATATCCATGGTTTGCTCCAATTGCGTATCCTGCTATTGCCATTGCCTCTAAAACACTGTGAGGGTCTCCTTCCAATATGCTTCTATCCATAAAAGCACCAGGGTCACCTTCATCGGCGTTGCAGACTACATACTTAGGAGTTTCTTTCTGGTTGTAAGCAAATTCCCATTTTACACCTGTTGGGAATCCTCCACCACCTCTACCCCTTAGCCCGGATTTCTTTACCTCGTCAATAACCTCTTTAGGAGTCATTTGAGTAAGAACCTTTGCTAACGCCTTATATCCGTCAAAAGCAATTGCTTCTCTTATATCTTCAGGATTGATAATACCGCAGTTTCTAAGGGCAATCCTCTTTTGTTTCCTAAAGAAAGGAGTTTCTTCCAATGGCTTTATTTCTCTTTCTGTCACGCTTTCCCCATAGAGATATTTCTTAACAGGTCTTCCTTTTAGCAAGTGCTCTTCTACAATTTCAGGAACATAGTCAGGTTTAACTCTGCTATAAAAAACTCCTTCAGGATACACTACAACAACTGGTCCTAATTCGCAAAGGCCAAAACACCCTGTCCTAACAACTAATACTTCCTTATCTAAACCAGCTTTTTTTATTTCCTCCGTAAAACGCTCTGCTACTTTATCAGAATCTGAAGATGTACATCCGGTACCACCGCATACCATTACGTGTGACCTATAAAGCATGCTATTTCCCCTCCTCTATTCGTAATTTTCAATAGTCCATTCTCTGATTGGATGGCCATTTATAACATGTTCAACAACTATTTGCCTTGCCTTTTTCTCATCAACCTTTACGTAAGTGACTTTTTCTTGTCCTGGAACATAAACATCTACAATAGGTTCTAATTTACACATACCTATACAACCAGTCTCTGTGACAATTACATCAGTCACATTCCTCTTACTGAGTTCATCTAATATCGCCATCATGACAGGCCTTGCTCCTGCTGCAATACCACAAGTAGCCATTCCAACAGCAATTCTTATACCTGACCTGTCTTTTCTTAAATTTATTTTCTCTAAAGTTTCTTTCCTGATTCTTTCCAATTCCTCTATAGATTTCATTGTTACACCTCCATATCACCTTTCATATTCTCTTTTACATATTCCTTTATCCAGCTTAACACCTTGATATCATTTATATTGACTTCCTTTAGTATTTTTTTGAGTTCTTTAGTGTCAAATAAGAATTCGTAGCCATCTTTGCTATATTTGTATACAATATCCAAGTCCGGCGCAGATAATATCAGCGACACAATTGTTGAAGCCATATCTCCTATTGGAACAAGGTCTATACTTGAAAGCTTAAAAATACCTATTATTTTTGTTCCTTTTCCTTCTACAGAAAAAATCTCAAAGTTTCCTTCACACAGCTGGGCAAGCTCCTTAAAGAGCGGAATTCCAAGCCCTACTTTTCTCTCCTTTCTTGTGGTTATAAAAGGGTCTGTGACTTTTTTTAATAATTCCTCACTCATTCCACATCCATCATCTTCTATAGAGACTTTAAGCATATCTTTTGAAGTATCTATATTTATTTCAATATAAATATTTTTTGCTCCCGCTCTTATGCTATTTTGTGACAAATCTAATATATAAAGAGCTAATTCTTTCATAACAATCAAACTCTTACTCAAATTTACTCAATATTTCATCAACATCATCAGGAGTTAATCTTCCAAAAACTTCACCATTTATCATCATAACAGGAGCCAATCCGCAAGCTCCAAGGCATCTAGTAGGTTCTAAAGAAAATTTCCCATCTGGAGTTGTTTCACCTACTTGAATTCCCAATTTCTCTTTTATTTTTTCCAGCACCATTGCAGCTCCTCTTACATAACAAGCTGTTCCCATACACAAATTGATCTTGTATTTACCCGAAGGCTTTAAAGTAAACCTTGAATAAAAAGTAGCTATTCCAAATATTTCTGTCAAAGGCACATTCATTTCTTTTGAAATATAAAGTTGAACTTCAATAGGAAGATATCCAAAAATTTCTTGAGCCTCATTCATAATTGCAATCAAAGAGCCAGGGATATTTTTTAATTCCTCCAAAGCCTTTTTAAACCTCTCTACTTTCTCTTCACCGAATTTTCGGCATAAGGTCTCCATTTATTTCCCTCCTTATGAATTAAAAATTTCATGTTCCAAGCTCTAAGTAAACTTTGTATTCAATGTTCGTCAATATTATATCATATATTTATTAAATTTTTAATAAGCTTTTATAAAAAAATTTTTATTTTCTGATAATCCCAACTAATTTAGTAGAATTACAAAAACTCAATAACCGCAAAGCCAGTCTACAACACTTTTTAATTCTGACTTACACAGTAAGAATTCCTCTCTTTCAGAAATATCTCCTAAATAATGGGCATCTGACGACCTTATAATTTTATATTTTCTATATTCAGGATATGAGTGTAAAAAATTTTCTGTCACAATACCTTTTGATATCTCAATTGTTGTTAAATTTTTAATATTAGGGATAAATCCAAGATTTGATACAATACTATAGGCAGGCCGATCCACATGGGCTGTGACCGCTACCCCCTTGCCCTCCATGTATTCAAAAATTTCATTAATGCTCAAATTTGATGAAATTAACAATGAGTAATCTATCTCTTCTATAACATTATCTTCTTCATCCATCACAAATTGATTCCCAAAGATTGTTTTTTGATTTTTAATTTTTATCAAATTCTTGTTAATAATTTCCTAAATTTTACACATTCATCTACTGAATAAAAATAACAAAGTATGTGAACCTCTTCTCTTGTCTGTACCTCTATACCAGGCACTACTATTAAGCCTTTTTTTAATCCAAGATTATACACAGCTTTCACATTTCTAGCACTGTTATGGTCTGTTATACCTATCACATCAAGTCCTTTTATGAGAGCCATATTGATAATATTGTTAGGAGTCATTTCATCTGAAGCACAAGGAGATAAAGCTGTATGAATATGCAAATCATAGTAAAGCATCATTTCATCATCTCGTACAAAGTTATTGCTGCTTCATAAGAAGTCCCTGTAAAACTTAATATAGGGATGCCTTCCTCATCAGCCTTTTTCTTAGCTTCTTCATCTAATTTCGCATCTTCAGGAATTATTATGCAACTTATTTCGGCCAGCAAAGCTACTGCTACGATATTTACATGAGTTTGAATTGTTATCCAGGCGCTCTTAGCTTTTGCATGGGCCATAACCCAACTTAAAAGGTCGCATATATACACCCCTTCAATTTCTTTGTCAATTCCGTTGTCACCCGCAACTAATCTAAATCCTTGCTCAACAAGCTCCACTACTTTTATCCTCATAACATTTCACTCCTTTCCCTCACTTAAAACTGGAGGAATTTTACCTGCCAGATCATTTAATTCTTGAGCCAAATTTTTTATTTTGTCTTTTAATATAAAAATGCAATCATACTCAGTAGCATAGCCTTTCATTATATCTTCTGCCAATGCCCTACAAGTAGGTGAACCACAAGAACCACAGTCAAGTCCTGGTAAGGCTTTGTATTGGGTGTCTATTTGTTTCATCATTTCAAGTGCTTTTGAAATGTCTTTGTCCAACTTCATAACTTCACTTTTTTCTATTTTCTTTTTCCATTTCACCTCTCCAAAATCAATCTCTTTCTCATCAAACAAAGGCTCTTCTCTTTTAGGAAGTTTTTCTGTCAGTTTTCTTATTCTATTTTTGGCCACAAAATTATTTTCAACAGCTAAAGGTCCACCAATACACCCACCGATACATGCAAGACCTTCAAAAAAGTCTAAATCGTTCAATTTTCCTAATTCAATCTCTTCTAAGACATCTCCAACATTGTGTATCCCGTCTACATAAATACTATTTTCTGTAAAAGTGCCAAAAGCTTCTCCACCAGAGTTTGCCCATCCAACACCTATCATAGAAGCTTTGCTTAAATCTCTGACAACAGTAGTCTTAGCTTTTTCAATGATTAGGCCATATATTTCTTTCATAGAAAAAACCCCATCAATTTTGGATTTTTCTATACCAATAGGATTTTTCACACTTGTCACTTTTGCAGCACAGGGGGAAATGAAAAAAACTCCTATTTCCTCTTGCTTCAGTCCCGTCTTTTTAATTGCTTCCTTTTTTGCTAATATTGCCGCAGTATCCATAGGAGAACATATATCCAATAAATTATCAATCAAAGAGGGAAATTTGATTTGTACGAATCGCACAACAGCGGGGCAAGCAGAAGATATAACTGGCTTTTTTAAATTTCCTTTTGCCAATGCTTCCCGCGTAAATTTAGAAACAATTTCAGCAGCATATGCCACTTCAAAAACTTCATCAAAGCCTATATCCAGCAATGCACTCAATATTTGATTAATAGTTAAATCCCTAAATTGTCCATATAAAGAAGGAGCAGGAAGTGCAATCTTGTACTTAAAATTTTTCATCGTATCCAAACTATCAGTTACCGCCAATTTAGCATGATATGGGCACACACGTATACATTCACCACAATCTATGCACCTTTCATTTATAATCCTTGCTTTCCCATCTCTTACCCTTATTGCCTCTGTAGGACATCTTTTTATGCAATTAGTACACCCTCTACATCTATCCTTATCTAATGTCACAGAGTGAAAATATGACATTTTATCACTTACTTAAATAAAATTTCCATCACCACAGTTGTTCCCTCTTTACTGCTTTTTATCTCCATGAAATCCGAATTTTCCTTCATATTAGGAAGCCCCATGCCGGCTCCAAATCCCATTTCCCTTATCTCTTCAGGAGCAGTAGAATATCCTTCTTTCATGGCAAGTTCAATGTCTTCTATTCCTGGGCCCGTATCCTCTGCGATTATACGGATTTTGTCGGCAAAAATTTCTATCTTTATATGTCCTCCATAAGAATGAATTATTATATTCATCTCTGCTTCATAACAAGCTATGCAACTTCTCCTTACAACATCTGGATTTAAGGAAAGCTGTTTTAATACTGATCTCAAATTGCTGGAAACCTCTCCTGCAGAATCAAAATCTCTCGCTTTAACATCAAAATCTAAACTATAAAGTACCATTTCATTCACCACTTCTACAAGTAAGCCCATTAGAATACAAAAGGCCACAGGCAATATAAAGAGGATATTTTGTCTTCATTATCACAAGTCCTGCTTTTTTAGCAAGTTCCAATATTTCCTCTCCCGGAGTCTTACCTCTTACAAACACTATACATTTAATATCTCCCACTACTTCTGCAGTCCTTATAACTTGGGCATTAGTAAGCCCTGTCAAAAGCACAGCCTTTTCGTCACGAGATGCCAAAACATCACTCATCAAGTCTGCACCACAAGCAGTAAATACTTCTTCTTCTAATTTTTCTTCTCCCACCATAACTTCTGCATTTAAAATTTCTTTTACCTCTTTTAATTTCATACCTTAACACCCCATTATTGGTTTTGCATAACAATTGTTTTTAAAAAAGTATTATATTCTTCACAAGATTGCCATAAACTTTCTTGCAATAAACTAAAGGTATTTCCATCTTCTAAAGCAGCCGATATTTCAATTTTTTTAATATCATTTGTTATTTTATCGACAATCTCTATCGTCTTTTGTATTAGTATTGTCACTTCTTTTTTTCCAAAATCCTCCCTACTATTTTTAAAACTATCCACTTTTCTCTTTAATTGCTCTAATTTTTGTTTTTCTAATTTGTCATTAAAAGCTTTATAAGAAAGAGCCGACATATAATCAAAAATTTGTTGAAAATCTTGTAATTTGCTTGTAAAAACATCCATTTCTGATGTTAATTTCTTGTCATATGCAATTTTTATAGAAGGCCCTTTTTTTACATATACTTCACTGGAAATACCTTGAGACTTTAAGGAAGAAGAAAATAAAGCAGCTTGTTCTCTATCTAAAAATATTCCACCTATTAACAAATATTTGTCAGAATCTTTACTAACAAAAGAATAAACTCCCTTCATCTTCATTAAATCATCCTGATACTTTGCAGTCTCAAAATCTGAATAGCTACCTAAAACAACTTCAAACAAGTCAATTCCTTTAACAACCATCTCTTCAAAATTATCACTGTCATTTGTTTTTGAAATGTTAGGTTCTACAATATCTTTTGAAATAAAATAACCTGCTAAAAGAGAAACTAGAGGAATTATTAATACAACAATTAAAACTTCCAGCATTCTTTCGTTTTTCATTTCTTTATCAACCCTTACCATAAATCTTTATACCATAAATCTTTACACTTATATTATACTATACTTCCTTAAAAAATCCTTTAAAAATTTTAATAGGACTTTTTTACTAATTTACACTTTTAAAAGAGGTTTTAGAGGAATTTTGTCGAATTATATATGATGGGAGGGATTGAATTGACAAATATTGTAAATCAAATAATTGAAAATAAATTTAGAGAAATTCAAAGCAGACTCCCTGCTAATATAAAAATATTTAACACTGATAAACCTTTTGCTGAAGTTTTAAACAATGCTATAGAAAATCAACAATACAATTCAGGAAATGTGAGTAATAATGCGCCATCAAAAAATACAAATTTACAACAAATTGAAGATTTAATACAACGGGCCAGTCAAAAATATAATGTAGATGCAAATCTCATCAGAGCGGTCATCAAAGCAGAGTCTAATTTTAATCCATTCGCAGTTTCTTCTGCAGGAGCGATGGGACTTATGCAGCTTATGCCTTCAACTGCAAAGGAATTAAATGTATCCAATCCTTTTGACCCTTCTCAAAATATAGATGGAGGAGTAAGATACCTAAAAAATTTGTTAGACACTTACCATGACATAAGATTAGCATTAGCTGCATATAATGCTGGTCCTCAATCAGTAGAAAAATATCAAGGTATTCCCCCTTACCAAGAAACTATAAATTATATAAACAAAATTTTAAATGACTTATATAATAAATAATAAAGGAGCCAAAAAGGCTCCCCTATTTGTTATATTTTGCATTTTTATATCTTTGTTGTGAATCCAAAATCTTTTTTCGTATTCTAATGCTTTGAGGAGTAACTTCCACTAATTCATCATTATCTATAAACTCTAATGCTTCTTCTAAGGACATCTTTTTTACAGGAGATAGCCTCAAAGCCTCATCCGCCGTTGCAGACCTTAAATTTGTCACATGTTTTTTCTTACATACATTGACATCAATATCTCCACTTCTTGAATTAACTCCCACAACCATCCCTTCATACACTTTTGTACCTGGCTCTATAAAAAGTGTCCCTCTCTCTTGAGCATTGTAAAGGCCATAAGTTGTCGCAACCCCCGTCTCAAAAGCTACAAGAGCGCCTCTCGTACGAGAAGGAATGTCTCCTTTGTAAGGTGCATAATCATAAAAGACAGAGGTCATTATGCCATTTCCTTTTGTATCTGTTAAAAATTCAGACCGATACCCTATTAAGCCTCGTGTAGGTATTTTAAACTTAAGCCTTATAGTTCCTGGCTTTAATGTGTGCATATCCATCAATTCAGCTTTTCTCGGTCCTAATTTTTCCATTACAACTCCCATATATTCTTCAGGAATATCTATTATCAAAAGTTCAATAGGTTCCATTTTTACTCCATTTACTTCTTTAAAAATCACGGTAGGCTTAGAAACCTGTAATTCATACCCTTCCCGTCTCATAGTCTCAATTAAAATAGAAAGATGCAATTCCCCTCTTCCAGATACCTTAAAAGAATCAGTAGAATCTGTTTCTTCAACTCGCAATGCTACGTTTGTCTCTAGCTCTTTAAAAAGCCTTTCTCTTAAATGTCTTGAAGTAACGTATTTACCTTCAGTTCCAGCAAAAGGACTGGTATTTACACTAAAAGTCATAGAAACTGTAGGCTCTTCTATTCGAACAAAGTCTACCGCTTCAGGATTATCCCTATCTGCAATGGTCTCTCCAATCTCAATATCGCTTATGCCTGAAACTGCCACAATATCTCCTAAACTTGCTTCTTCTACTTGCACTCTTTTTAGTCCTTCAAACTGATATAGATTATTTATGTGAACTTTTTGTATTGACCCATCTCTTTTACATATAGCCGCTTCTTCCCCTGAAATTATTTTTCCTCTAACTACTTTTCCAATGGCAATTCTCCCAATGTAATCATCATAATCTAGAGTAGTCACTATAAGTTGCAATGGTGCTTCAACATCTCCTATTGGTGCAGGAATATAGTCTAAAATCGTATCAAAAAGAGGTCTCAAATCATGAGATTCTCCTTCTAAACTTAATTTCGCTATACCTTCTTTCGCAGAGGTGTAGACAATAGGGAAATCGATTTGGTCATCATTTGCTCCTAATTCAATAAATAAATCTAAGACTTCGTCAATAACCTCCTGAGGCCTTGCATCAGGCCTATCAATTTTATTTATGACAACTATAGGTTTTAGATCCAGTTCCAAGGCTTTACTTAATACAAAACGGGTCTGTGGCATAGGTCCTTCAAAAGAATCCACCAACAAAAGTACCCCATCTACCATTTTTAATACTCGCTCTACTTCACCGCTAAAATCCGCATGTCCAGGTGTATCAACTATATTTATTTTTACATCTTTATATCTAACAGCAGTATTTTTGGCAAGAATTGTTATGCCTCTTTCTCTTTCTAAATCGTTAAAATCCAAAATCCTTTCCTCAACTTTTTCATTTGCCCTAAAAATACCGCTTTGTTTAAGCATAGCATCAACCAAAGTAGTTTTTCCATGATCAACATGAGCAATAATGGCTATATTTCTTACATCTTCTCTTACATATTTCATAAGGTATCTCCTTCCATAAAATAGGCTATATCGCGTATACAGTATTATATGATATATCAAGGAATAAAAATAGTCAATATAAAAAAGAGCACTCCTTGGAGTACTCTTTTTTTATGCTTATCTTATAACGCGTCGTGCTGTAGTATAATGGTCTTTATAATATCCCGAAGTTATATTACTTATTATCACTTTTCCAGCCCCTGAAGAGCTGTGTATAAACTCACCATTGCCTATATATATTCCTGAGTGATTTATCACACTACTTCCCAAAGTTTTAAAAAATACCAAATCTCCTGGTTGAAGGTTGCTATAACTTACATATTCTCCTACAGTAGATTGGTCCTTCGCCGTTCTTGGTAAATTAATATCAAAATTCTTAAAAACATATTGAACAAAACCGGAACAATCAAACCCTGCAGGAGATGAACCTCCATACACATACTTGGTTCCCAAAAGAGATTTAGCAAATTCTATAAGCTTGTTTACCACACTTCTATCTACGTCTCCTCTTGATACAATCGTTTGTGTTCCTACTGATAAATATTGGCCATATATCCAACCTTCTCTTCCATCTGAAAGCCTTATATTGTACCATCCATTTTGATTTCCTAATACATCCACTTTTGTATTTTTTGTAACTTGTGCTATCACATTGGCAGATATATTACCTGCACTTCTCACATTTACTACACTACCTGTTACTATGCCAACAGCTATTGGTGTTCTATTAACACTTCCTCTTGATACAGTAGTATCTACACTTTTTACTGCTAAATATTGACTGTAAATCCATCCTTCTTTGTTGTTAGAAAGTCTTACTTTGTACCAATCATTTTGCTTTCCTAAAACATCTACTACAGTATTTTTTGCAAGTTGTGTTATTATGCTTGCAGATAAACTGGCTGCACTTCTTACGTTCACTCTACTACCGGTCACAGTACCAACTCCTGTTACCGGTGCATTTTGGCCATTAACTAATGCTAAATACTCTCCAAAAACCCAACCTTCTTTTCCATCTGAAAGCTTAATCTTGTACCATCCATTTTGCTGATCTAACACAGTCACAGTATCATTTAAATTTAGCCGTGTAATAATGCTTCCTGATAAACTGCCCTGCGTTCGTACATTTACATAATTTCCCGTAATCTTTCCAACTCCCAATCCTTCTGCAAACGCTGGGTTCAAAAAAGAACTACCAATCAGCGTCGCGCCAAACACAGAAATTCCAAAAATCATCTTTCCTATTCGCTGATCCACTGCAAATCTCCTTCCTTTATTGCCTCCGGAGTTAGCTGTCGGGTGCGGGACAGAAGGTATCCCTACTGCAGCTTCACTGCAGATTAACCCCAAAAAGCGGTTCCTCCGTACCTTTCGGATTCGGCAAGATTGCATATTTTGTCCTTTTGTCTTATCTTATCATATCCTACAGTCAAAGTCAATGTTTACATTACATTTTCTTAAACTTTTTAATCTTTTTTTAATATATTTTATAAAAAATTAATAATTTGTGTGACAAAAAAATAAAAGGCTTAACGCCTCTTTTCTCTTTTATTTATGGTGCGGATTTATTTATGGTGCGGAGGGTGGGACTTGAACCCACACGGGAAACCCCATACGCCCCTCAAACGTACGCGTCTGCCAGTTCCGCCACCACCGCACGCTTTTTTAATTTCGTCACACTATGAATTATATAATCTTTTTAGGTCAGTGTCAATACCTATTTTTTAATACTACTTTTTTATATACCATTTTTCTATATTGTCGAAAACATTAAATCCAGTAGGGTCCACACCTTTTACATTGTCATATGCCATAACTGCTCCTTCAATATAGAAAAGGCCAATTATAGGTTGTTCCTCTAAAAAAACTTGTTCCAAAACTTGATAATCTGCTTTTAAAGAATTTTCTTCTAAATCATAAAAAATTCTACTATATATTTCATCAACTTTAGAATTACTATAACCCATAAAATTATCTTTGCCTTTTGTCATAAACATCGCAGACATATCTTGATTATAACTTAAATTCCACTCCATTAGCACCAAATCAAACTTACCCGAATACACAGAACTTAGTAAATTATCCCAATCTTTTGGTACAATTTTTATTTCAATTCCTATGCTTTTTAAATTATTCTTTATAATTTGAGCAGTCTTAATTAAATAAGGATTATTTACATTTACTATCAAATCAAATTTAAGTTGATAAGTTCCATTGTTCCTTATCCCTTTAACTAAATTCCAACCATTTTCCTCTAATATTTTATTTGCCTCTTTTATATCGTAATTATGAGCTACTATTTTACTACTATAAAGCCATGAATCAGGGCGGACTGGAATGCATGACTTTAACCCATGACCAAAATATACATCTCTCAAAATTTTGTCAGTATCTATTCCATAACACATCGCTTTCCTGACATTTGAATCTTTCAACGCTGGATTTTGATAATTAGGAGCCATAAATACATAATCTTGCATAACGTATTTATAAATATTTACATTTGAAAGCTCTTTGTATTTATCCCAGTCTATGTCACTTAAAAAAGTAAAATCTGCTTCTTTGCTTTGAAAAGATGTTATCATGGCATTTTCATTAGGCACAATTTTAAATACTATATTATCTATATAGGGTTTGTCGCCTCTATAATAAGGATTTTTTTCAAAAATAACCTCTCTGCTAACACTGTAAGAAGATATCTTATATGGTCCTGTACCAATAGGTACGATGTCTTTATTTAAAATATCTTCCTTGCTCTTGTATTGGTGCTCGGCTAAAATAGGAAAAGTAAATAAAGCTATTGGATTTGCAGCAGGTTTATTTAAAACAACTTCAAATTCATAATCACCGTTTGTCTTATAAGAGGAGAGATAGTTAATGAGAATGTCCTTATAAGGGCTTTTTACCTCCTTACTTTTAAAAGAATCAAAAGTAAATTTTACATCATTAGCTGTAAAACTTACTCCATCCTGCCATTTAACATTCTTTTTTAAATAAAATTTTATATTAAGTCCATTTATCTCCCACTTTTCTGCTAATTGAGGAACAGGTTTTAAAGTTTTATCTAAAGTAACTAATCCTTCCAATGACAAATTCAACATTTGCCTTACTCGTTCATTGCTGTTTAAAAAAGGATTTAACGTATCAAAAGAAGTAATATTTACTCTTAAAGTGCCACCCTCTAGTGGCTTTTCTTCTTCAATCTTAGTTTTATCCTCAGAAGCTTGCGGCAAATTTACCATATTTTGTGGAGTGGTTTTGCATCCTGTAAAAATAAACATCAAAATGAAAGATAATATAATAAATTTTCTCATTAACTATCATCTCCGAAAACTATTTTATCTTTTTCAATTTTTTATTTTCTATAATACCAGGAATTCTCCCTCTTTTAGCAACAGGTACCCCTTCTACTTCTTTTATATCCATTGTCATGTCAATAGGTTGAGCATCAGATATGTAACTTCCAACACCAAAAGCATCTGCCCCACTTTCAGAAAGTTTTGCAACTCTTTCAGGATCTAAACCTCCAGAAACTATAATTTTTACATTTGTAAATCCTTTTTGATTAAGCCTTTGTCTTAGTTCATAAACCAAATTGGGAGTAACACCTCCTCTTTCTGATGGAGTATCAAGTCTTACTCCGTATAATCTATCCCCTAAAAATTCAGCAACCCTCAAAGCCTCTTCCACTTCGTCTTTAAAAGTATCAACTAAAATGGTTATCTTCTCATCAGGGGGAGTTATATCTCTGTAAGCTTTCACCACTTCTAATGTATCTCCTGCAATCAAAAAAGCAGCATGAGGTACTGTCCCTTTAGGGTCTTTTCCCATTAATTTTGCACCTAAAACACAGCTGGCATCATCTGCCCCTCCAACGAGTGCCGCCCTTTCCATCACAGGTGCCACAGCTGGATGTACATGTCTCGCGCCAAAACATAATATTGGTTTGTCTTTGGCAACTTCTTTAAGCTCCCTTGCTGCTGTTGCCCAACCAGAAGAACTTGCAAGAATTCCTAATATTGCCGTCTCATAAATTCCAAACTCACTATAAGGCCCTTTTATCCTCATTACTGTATCTTTAGCTTCAAAAGTATCTCCTTCTTCCAAAGACCATATTTCCACATTTTTATCTTTAAGTAAACTCATTACTTCTGGTAACCCTGCAAAAACTCCTCTTTTTCTTGGAAATATCTCCGCTGTGACTATTTTATCTTGTACCCTAAGATATGACAAAATATCCTGGGTTCTTAAAAAATACACATCCGTAGTCCATGCATTTTTTATTTCTTCATGAGTAGCTGAGAAAAACTCCCTATCCTTTTCGATTTTTACCTCATTTAGGTCTTTTAAATGTTTTAATTGTTTCATTTGTGTCCTCCCTTTTTATTTTCTTTTTTAACGATACTATTATACCAATTTTTCAGCTTTTTTTGTATATACTAATTTTCATATCAATTTTTAGTTTCATATATGAACTTATACATCTGATAAACTGCTAACACCTTTTTTATATATCTATTTGTCTCAGGAAAAGGAACAGCATGTAGCTGCTTCCCATCCTTCGAAAATTTTTTGTCTTTAAGCCATGCATCTACATTTCCACTACCTCCGTTATAAGCTGCTATAGCCAACTGCATATTCCCATTGAAATTTTTAAGAAGATAACTCAAATACCATGTCCCCATTTGAATATTGTATTTAGGTTCAAAAAGCATATTATTACTGTAGTTTTTTATCCCTATTTTTTTAGCAATCCACTCTCCAGTCTCTGGTAAAATTTGCATTAATCCTATAGCATTTTTACTGGAAATTGCATTACTTTTAAAATTACTTTCTACTTTTATTACGGCAAAAACAAGATAGGGATCTACTCCATACTCTTTTGCGTAATAAACTACATAATTCTGGTATTTAAGAGGATAAATTTTTTTTAAAAAATAATAAGTATTTAACTCGTAAGTAAACAAAAGACCTAGTAGTATCAAAAATATTACCGCAACTTTTTTTCTCAAAGTAACTCCTCCGATATCATGATTTATGTTGCAAATCTTCCCCAAAATAGTGTAACTTGTTTTTCAATAGCTTTAAAATCCTTACTATTGTTTATTATAAAATCTGCGTATCTTATTTTTTCATCCAGAGGCATTTGACTTTTTATACGATTTAACGCGTCTTTGTAAGAAAGTTTATCCCTTTCCATAACCCTCTTTATTTGAGTTTTTGAATCTACTACTACTAGCCAAACTTCATCTACCATTTTATAAAGTTTCATTTCAATTAAAAGAGCTGCGTCTAATACAATAGCCTTTTGCTGATTCTTTTTTCTTTCTTCTTCTATTTTTTCTTTTATTCGTTCTATTATTATAGGATGAGTAATTTCATTTAATTTTTTAAGCTTCCTTCTGTCAGCAAACACAATATTACCTAATTTCTTTCTGTCAATTTCTCCGTCCTCCTTTAAAATTTCTCTGCCAAAATATTCTACAATTTTATTATATGCTTCTGTTCCCTTTACCATTATTTCTCTCGACACGATATCTGCATCAATAACCACAGCCCCCATCTTCTTTAAAAGCTTAGAAACAGTGCTTTTCCCAGACGCAATGCCACCAGTCAGTCCAATTACTTGCATTTTGTACACCTCACTTGGCTAAAAACCAATTGGGTCCTACTCCAATTTCCACTACAAGGGGAACTTTTAATTGTACTACATTTTCCATATTATCTTTGAGTATCTTTTTTACGATTTCTACTTCATCTTTATAAGTATCCACTACAAGTTCGTCATGAACTTGTAATATAAGCTTAGACTTAAGCTTTAATTTTTCTAAATCGTTGTACACTCTAACCATTGCCATTTTTATTATATCGGCAGCACTTCCCTGTATTGGAGCATTCATCGCTAACCTTTCAGCCTGTGACCTTTGAGTAAAATTTCTGGAGTTTATCTCAGGAATATATCTTCTCCTGTTCATTATTGTAATCACATAGCCATTTTCTTTTGCAAATCGAACTATTTTTTCAATATATTCTTTTACTCCTTTGTATCTTTCAAAATAATTATTTATATACTCTTTTGCCTCTTTTCTTGATATTTTAAGGTCTCGAGAAAGCCCGTAATCGCTGATGCCATATATTATGCCAAAGTTTACGGCTTTTGCTACTCTTCTCATCTCTGGTGTAACTTTTTCCATTGGGACTTTAAAAACTTCCGAAGCAGTCCTTAAATGTATATCTTCATTATTCATAAAAGATTCTATTAGCTTTTCATCTCCCGAAACATGTGCTAAAACTCGTAGTTCAATCTGAGAATAATCAGCTGAGACAATATACCCATCTTTAGTCCGCGGAATAAAAGCTCTTCTAATTTGCCTTCCAAATTCTTCTCTTATAGGTATATTTTGTAGATTTGGCTCGGTACTGCTTATTCTGCCTGTAGAAGTGACCATTTGCTTAAAATTAGAATGTACTCTATTGTTTTCATCCATGAGAGGCAAAAATCCATCTATATAAGTAGATTTAAGTTTTGTAAGTTGCCTATACTCTATTATATCATTGACAATATTATTGTAAGGAACTAATTGCTCTAAAACTTCAGAATCTGTAGAATACCCTGTTTTTGTTTTCTTTATTACTGGTAAATTTAATTTTTCAAACAAAAATTCACTTAATTGCTTAGGAGAATTTACATTAAATTGATACCCTGCCTCTTTATAAATTTTATCTAGTATTTCTGCTATTCTATCATTTATTTTTTGTGAAAGCTCTTTTAGGACTTCTTTATCCAATGTAAAACCACTTACTTCCATTGATTTTAAGACTTCTACAAGAGGCATTTCTATTTCCAACAAAAGTCTTTTCATATCCATTTCTTCAATAAAATTCATCAACTTTTCTCTTAAATCAAATAGATGTACACATCTACTGCAAATGTAATCAGCAAGTATATCTTCTCCTATTTCTTCAAGTTTCTTTTTATCCCTACCTTTGCCAAATACCTCTTCATAAGATGGAACATCAACCTTTAAATATTTTTTTAGCACACGATCTAAATCATAGTTAGACTCAGAAGGATTTAAAAGATAAGCCATTATAGCAGTATCCATGTACTTGCTTTTACACTCTATTCCTTTATAAGAAAGCTTAACTAAAAAATCTTTTATTTCATGGGTTGTAAATTCAAATTTTTCTTTTTCAAAAATCTCTTTTAAATCTTTTATTTGAAAACCATCAATATAAACAGTATCGTTTCCAAAAGAAAAAGCTATTTTCTTTATTTCCCCTTCATAAATTAGTGGATAAAAAGCAATACTTTTGCTATCTTGCAATAAAGCTATTAATTTTTTTATATCTACTTTTGACCATTTTTGAACTTTATGATTATTTACAATCTCTACGTTATTTTTTTTCTTTATGCTATCAATCAAACTAAAGAATTCTAATTTATTAAAAAGCTCCAAAAGCTTCTCCTCATTAAAGTCTTTTACTCTATATTCCTCAAAATCTATCTCAATGGGAATGTCTCTTTTTATAGTGACAAGTTTTTTACTCATTATAGCTAATTCTTTATTATTTTCTATATTTTCTTTTATCTTACCTTTGAGCTGAGAAAGATTTTGTAGTAAATTCTCAATTGTTCCAAAGTCTTTTAATAGTTTAATTGCTGTTTTTTCCCCTATATTAGGTATTCCAGGGATGTTGTCAGATTTATCCCCCATTAGTCCTTTTAAATCTATAAATTGGTGAGGAGTTATTTCATATCTTTCTAAAACAGCCTTTTCGTCAAACTCTTCCATCTGAGTTATACCCTTTTTAGAAATCTTCACTTTCACTTTATCCGAAACTAATTGAAGCGCGTCCCTATCTCCTGTAACTACAAGCACTTCCATTTCTTTTTCCTCTGCCAACTTTGAAATAGTACCTATGATGTCATCAGCTTCGTAACCTTCTAATTCTAAAATCTTTATATTAAAGCCCTCAATAATTTCTTTTAAAAGGTCTACCTGTTCAGCCAATTCTTCTGGCATTGCTTGTCTTGTAGCTTTGTAGTCTTGATACTCTTTGTGTCTAAAAGTAGGAGCTTTTTTGTCAAAAGCAATAGCTATGTAATCAGGTTTTTCCTCTTCAATAAGTTTTATAAGCATCATAGTAAAACCGTACAAAGCATTTGTATGTAATCCTTCACTTGTAGTAAGCATAGGCAATGCATAATAGGCTCTGTACATGAGGCTACTCCCGTCAATTACTAAAAATTTAGACATTAAATCACTCCCATTTTTATTTCTTTGTATTTTAATATACCGCAAAAAAAAGAAGATGTAAATTGTCATCTTCTTTTTTTGATCTGAGAAATTACACTTTCAAATTCAACCTCCTAAAATTAAATAGTAAATTAGGTCATCGCAAAACTCTAAAAACCTCACAAACACTTTTGTCGAATTCTTATATAGATTAAACTCAAAAACAAAATGTAGGAAATTGTCACAAGTTTTTTATTCACTGTCACAAAGACATAACTAAAGGAAATTAGGGAGCACATGCTCCCTATGTTTTTTTTAATAAAATCCCCAAACCAATTATAATCAGCAAAACAGGCCAAATAATTTTAAAACTCAACCAAGGTAATAATCTATCTAGCAAAAGCAATGCTCCAAAAATCACTAAAGCCCAACCTAAAACTTCGTTTACTTTGTTAGATTTATCTTCTGCTTCTACCGTACTATCTTGTTGGTGTTCTTCGGCTTTAGGCTCTTCTTCTACAATTTTTCCTTTTAATTGATAAGGATTTTCCGGTATTAATATCCAAGCAATGATATACGGAATCAGTCCAATACCACTAAATATCGCTAAAAGGCAAATAATTCTTACTAAAGTCACGTCAATGTCCAAATACTCCGCTATTCCTCCACAGACTCCTCCTACCATTTTTTCCACCCTAGACCTGTACAATTTTCCACTCATATTGTGACCTCCAATCTAATACTCTACTTATCATAAATCAATAAAATTCAAAGGAAATAAATAGAAAAACTTACTCGTAAAAATTAAGATTAAAATCGCCAATAATATAACTCCTATGTTAATATCGCTCTTTTCATTTCCATATAATTTACTGCTAAATATCAGTTCTAAGCCCAGCAAAATAAAAAATATGGGCCATATCATTTTGTAAACTAAAGAAGGTATAAATACGTTAAAATTCGGTAAAAGTAACAAAATCCCCATAAATATAAGAGAAAGTGCACTGGCTAAAATTCCTGCCCTTCTTTTCATTTTTACCATGCCTCCTTTACTTCACTCTATAAAACATTATACATATTATGAAAGTATAAAGTCAAAATAAAAAATTTTTATAAAAAATATCTTTGGAGGTGTAATAATGGATAACAAATGGTATTTTGATATAGCTCCCGGCGCTGTTGATGACTTAAAAGCCCATGCAAAAGACATAACAACTCTTATTCCTTTTTGGTATGGAGTAAAAGAAGATGGAACTTTAGCCGACATGTCTTCAAATGAAGTCAAAAAAATCGCTTCTGATAACAATTTGCCTCTTTATCCTATAATCCACAATTATTCGGACCCAAAAAAGTCACAACTAATACACGACTTATTATCCTCTACCACTTTGAGAGATACTTTAATTGCAAGTATTAGAGATATGGCAGTTGCAAACAATTACCCCGGTATAAATATAGATTTTGAGTTTGTTCCCCCTGAAGACAGGTCAAATTTAAACACTTTTTTAGAAAACCTTTATACTTCCTTAAAAGCGGTAGGAAAAATTGTTACAATATCAGTGCCAGCAGAATTAAGTGATAACCCTCAGCATCCTTTTTCAGGTGCTTTTCAATATTCCTTTATCGCTCAAAATGCAGACCAGATATACATTCTCGCATACGATGAACACTTCTCACAGCCAGGGCCTATTGCTTCTATAGGCTTTGTCACAAATGTTTTAAATTATGCCGTAACAGTTATTCCACCTGAAAAAATATGGCTGGGAATGGCAGTATATGGCTACGACTGGACAGAAGGAATAAACTATCCTCGCACCCTCACATATGAACAGGCTGTAACTTTAGCTCGAAATCTTGGAGTAACTGTAATATATGATGAAACAGCACAAGAGTCCACTTATACCTACGTTTTAGACAGAAAAACCCATACAGTTTGGTTTGAAGATTCAAGAAGTTTTTCTGCAAAATTATCTCTTGTAGATAGATACAAACTATCAGGAATAGCAATTTGGCGATTAGGTCAAGAAGACCCTGCTATATGGAATATTTTAAAAGAAAGGTAATTTTCTTTATTTTTTTCAGGAACTTTTTTGATTTATTTACGTCTAACTAGATAAAGATACTAAAAAAGGAGGTTTTTTATGAAAAAATTTACATCTCTCGTTATTGTCCTTGTTTTCCTGTTTGCACTTATGATGCCATCAAACATGGCATTGGCACAAGCTACAGAAGAACAAAAAGCAATCGAAGCCTCAGAAATATACATATCAAAGGATAAAGCTATTGAAATAGTGAAAAAAGCCTTCCTTTTTCAATAAGCGATTACAAGTTAACTAACGCAAACTTATATACTGGTTATGATTATCCTCCTGCTAAATCTAATCCTGTGTGGTCTTTTAACTGGACCTTAAACAAAGAAGACAAATACTACTATGTATATGCTACAGTTGACGCTGTCACAGGTGAACTTAAATCTTTTAACAAGGGCAGTCCTGATATAGATAATGTGCAGGGAAAACAATCTTTATACACTAAAGAGCAAATGAAAAAAATTGCCGAAGAATACCTTAAAAAAACAGTTCCTGATAAGTTCAGTAAAACAGAATATCAAGAGGCAAATCTTCCCGAAGATTCTAAAATGATTGAAATGCCGACATATCCTTTCAGATATGTAGAAGTAGCAAATGGAATTTTGTGCCCTTTTAACACAATAAATGTTAACGTAAGCCCATATACGGGTGAAATAGTTGGATACTCAATCAATTGGACTTCGGTAAAGTTACCTTCCCTAGAAAACTATCGCCCATGCCGGGCGCACATAATTTAAAGGCACGGTTTCCCGTGCCTTACTTTTTATATCTTGCCCTTTCTCCCCCTATTAACTTAGGCCTTGTCCTTGCAGCAACAATTGTAGCTTCCCCTATTTTATTTCGGCTTAATCTCACAGGAACGACTACGGGCCTTAAGTGCATTCCAATTAGTACAAGCCCTATGTCAAGCCCGGCGTGCCCCAATCCTTTTAAATTCTCCACCATCACAGGGTTTTTGTATTGTTCATAAGCATAAGTCTGTAAAGAGCCGCCAGCATGCTCATGAGGAATGACATTTACCACTTCAAGCCCGTACTTCTCTTGTGCCTCTTCTTCCAACAAAAGTGCCCTGTTTATGTGCTCACAACCCTGTACCGCAAGGTAAAGCCCTCTTTTATATATTGCCTCCAGAATCGGGTCCATTACTGCTTTTGCCACATCAAGACTTCCTGCAGTTCCCACTTTCTTGCCCAATATTTCACTTGTACTTCCACCCAAGACAAAAAGACTCCCCGGCTTTAAATTTGCTATGTCAAGTAACTCCTCTATGACCTCCTCTGCCTGCTTTGAAATCTCTTTTAAATCCATTTCTATCCCTCCTGAACTACCCTTTACCACCATTACCATATTCAAAATGAATCCTTTCACTGTCCTTAATAAAAAACACTAAATCTTGTGTTAAAATGCCCCATTGGCATATGTTTTTTAATGTTTTTTATTCACTTTCTAACTTTTCTTTTTTTGCTTCTGGTATAAATGCCACTTCCCACATATTATTCAATCTCCACCATATCGATGTACTTTTTTAATTCTTCTTTTGTCAATCCATCTTCTTTAAGAATCTCCTCAAAAGGTATAGTTTCTCCTTCTTTTAAATTTTTTGTCCTTTCGATTGCAAGCTGTAAAAGTTCAAGGTCTTCCTGTGCTTCTATAAGTTCATCATATTCTTCGATAGGTATAATTACTGCTTGAGGTTTGTTATTTTTAACAACTATATAATGTTCCTTTTTTTTAGCAACCTTCTCTATAATTTTTGATGCTTTTCCTCTCCCTAAATCACTCACGGAAATCATATACGAAGCCAAATCTTTAAGATTTAAAAACTTTCTTTTGCTCATAACTGCATCACCCACTTTTATCAATGTACATCCCTCCTTCCTATTTTATTCTTTGCTCAATTAAATTATACCAGTAGTATAACAAATTTTCAATTAAAAATTAATGAAAATTTTAATGAATTATTAACTTCATTTATCATCTGAAAAATTATGGCCCTGTATAGGGTAATTACTCTCTACAGGACCTTTATATCAAAACTTTGTAAGACATGGGGAGGGTTTGAAAAATTTACTCATCAATCCCTTCCATGAATTCAGTTACAACATCAATATACTCGTTAACCAGCTCTATAAGATTTTTATAATTGTCAAAAATTATTTTGTGGTTTACATCTTCATACTGGTGAACAATTCTATTTCTCATGCCTGTAAAAGAGGCAAGCTGTCTTGCAACTTTATCAGGTAAAATCTTTTTATCTCCAAGTATTATAAAAGATTCATAATAACTTTTAGGAGGTTTTAGTCCTTCGTATTCTATAATTAAAGAATTTATATCCATGCAAGTCTCTATTATAAGCTGTATTAGTCTTTCACCAGTATAGTAAATGAAGTAATTACTCACGTATTCTTCATAGGTATATTCAGTTATTGGCAGAAGTTGTTTTACATAATTAGAAAGACTTATCAATTTGCGGCGGATGACATCTTTGTAATTCATTTTTTATCCCCTTTTTTAAATAATTTTCTTCCAATTTTCTTAACTTTTTTACATCATCATAACTTTTGACAGAATACAAATAAAAATCTATATATGCTCCAGAATAAGCTTGATACAGCACTTTACAACTACTTATAATTTCAAAACGCAAAAGTGGATCTGTATAGTTTAAAACTACAACGTCAATGTCTTCCCTGTTGAAAATTTCTACAAGTTCTCTTAATATTGAGCTATACAGATTCATATCTATATTTTTATCAAATTTTATTCCAATGTCTAAATCGCTTGATTCACGGGCTCTTCCCTTTGCATAGGAGCCAAATATCAATATTAGTGAAATATTATACTTATTAACAAACTCTTTTAGCTTTTTTTTATCATAGAAAATACCATCTACTTTATAAAACATTTACTTCCCCTCACATAACAAATAATACAAAATATCTAGTCGTACTATACACTCCTATAACTCACTGCAATATCTTTTTCTCTTCAGGAGTTAAATCTCTTGTGGGTGAACCTATGTCTTTATAAGGGCCACTTTTTATCGTTATTTCTTTTAAGCCCAATTTGTCATACAACCCTTCGTAGTTAGTGTATTGCATTATAACGCCAATGCTTCCAGACTATCATTTTTATGGTAGTAGTTTTTCCAGCACCGTTAGGGTCTAAAAATCCAAATATTTCACCAGCATTTACAATAAGATCAATATTGTCAACAGCTTTTACTTTGCCTTTGTTGTAAGACTTTGAAACACCATTTAATTCTATCAAGTTTTACACCTCCATTTTCTCACTCTTCTATTATAACATAAAATTGTTCAAAATTTGCCAATAAATATAGTGTTAAAAAACTTTTAGCCTTCATATTATTATTTTGAATTACATTAGCGAGGAGGAGAGCAATTGGATATCAAAAAATATCATAAACCAATTGGTCTTTTGCTGGCATTAATTTTTTTAACTTATTTTTCTATATCTTTTTTTAATAAAACCGTGCAAACAACTTCAGATAACAAAGAAGAGATAAAACCAGTGTTAGATGAATTTTTTAAAAGAAGAGGAAGTGTACTGTTAAGTGGTGACTTAACAGAAATAGAAGGCTTTTACGACAAATCATCTACATATGGCAGATGGGCATTGGACCATGAAAGGAGGCGAATTGAATACGTTAAAGGATGGTCAGAAAAGAGAAATCTTAAGTTTACAGAAGCAGAGTCCTTTTACAGGATAAAAAGCATAAAAGCTGGTGAAAACTCTATTTGGGTATATCTTGTGGAAACTATGAAAATGGGATATGCATACAATGTAAAAAGCAATATAATAAATTACATGGGGCTAGGTATAAGGCATTCTATACAACTTGTAAAAGTTGATGGAAAATGGCTTATAAGAAGAGATTGGTACTATGACCCTCTTGATGAAGATTCAGCCTATATAGACGCTGCTCCTGCCGATGGGATACTGCCTGAAATTACTTCTACTGTTTCAAAACCACAAACCGAAGAAGAAGCAAAGCCTAAAAAGAAAGGTAAATATGACAGAGAAGGAGCAGTAGCCTATGCTGATAAATACGCAGGAGCCGCTTGGGGAAGTGGTAATAACTATGAGTATAATCCCAAATACAGGGATTATAACGGGATAGGAGGAGACTGTACTAATTTCGTTTCCCAAGTATTACACGAAGGGGGAGGACTTCCTATGGATTATGTATGGTTCTTTGATGGCAAAGACTCCTCCACTGCCTGGGCGCAAGCACCCGCTCTTTTTAACTATCTCATTTATACAGGGAAGGGTAAATTAATTGCAAAAGGATATTATATAGATATGGTAAAACCTACTGAACAGCATCCAAAAGGAGCTATAGCAGAAATTGAAAAAGGAGACCTAATCTGCTATGAAGAAAAAGGAGAAATAGTTCACTTTGGAGTAGTTACAGGCTTTGATTCTATGGGAATACCTGTTGTAAACACTCACACTTCTGATAGATACCATGTTCCCTTTGACTTGGGATGGGATAAAAGGGTAATTTATAGGTTTATACATATAAACGATTAAAGATAGAGAAAAACTCTATCTTTAATTTTTTTCATCTGCTTCTTGAAGTTTTATAATGTCTTCGTCTTTAGGATTATTGTCATGGTGATGCCTTACAATGCCTACTATTCTCTCATTTAACCCAATTTCCTTACAAATTTCTGCACCATATTCTGCATGGTTATAATACACTTTTAAAAAATATACGGGCCTTTCGAGAAGATTAGCTAAAAAAGGAATTTTCTTTAAAATCACCGCTATGGCTTTTTTTGTAGGAGTAATTTTCGCTTTTATCTTTCCAATATCATGAAAAATAGCCGCCTTTAAAAGGTCATACTCCTCTACCCCATATTTATCAATGAGATAATAGCACACATCTAAAGAATGTCTCTTTTCATAAACAGGCAATTTATTGAAGTATTCCAACTCTTTTTCGTTTAAAAAATTCATTAAAAATTTATAATCTTCCTCATAAATTTTGGCCTTTTTCGCTTTAAAATATTGTTTTATCCTATTCACAAAATCACCTTTATTCTAATATTATACCTTCTTTTTCAAGGGCCTCCAATACTTTACCTGATTTTATAATATCAAAACAGGCATTTATGTCAATATAAAGTTCCCTATCTTCTTCCAACGGCTTAACGTATTTTCATCATATATTACTTGTGATCCTTTCCCTTTTTTTAAACCTTTCTTAAACTCCATTGCCTGCAAAGCTGCCATAAGTTCTATTGCTATAACCCTTGTAGCGTTTTCTATTATTTCCCTTGCCTTTCTCGCAGCAATAGTGCCCATACTCACATGGTCTTCTTGATTTGCAGAAGATGGTATAGAATCAACAGAAGCTGGATGCGCCAAAACCTTATTTTCTGACACTAAAGAAGCTGCTGTGTATTGAGCTATCATCATACCAGAATTTAGTCCCCCTTTTTCAGTCAAAAAAGGAGGAAGGTCGTTTAATTGATAATTTACAAGCCTTTCAATCCTTCTTTCGGAAATATTAGCAATTTCAGAAACTGCAATACCTAAAAAATCCATAGCTAATGCAATAGGTTCACCGTGAAAGTTACCCCCAGATATTACATCGCCATCGTCAGGAAAAATTAAAGGATTATCTGTTGCAGAATTTATCTCCCTTATGAGAACATCTTCTACATATTCAATGGCATCCCTTATAGCTCCATGGACTTGGGGAATACATCTTAACGTATAAGCGTCTTGAACCCGTATTTCTCCCTGTCTCGTTATGAGCGTACTTTCCTCACACATTTTCTTTATATTTTTAGCCACAACCATTTGACCCCTATGAGGCCTCACCATTTGGACTCTATCGTCAAAAGCATCAATTATTCCTCTCAAAGCTTCTAAAGTAATAGAAGATATAGCATCAGCAGATTTTATAAGTCTTTTAGAATCATATACATTTAAACACCCTATTGCCGTCATTACTTGAGTACCATTTATCAATGCTAAACCTTCTTTTGAACTCAAAACAACTGGAGCAATTCCTGCCTCTTTCATTGCTTTTTCTCCAGACATTCTTTTACCTTTGTATAAAGCTTCTCCCTTTCCTATCATCACAAGAACCATGTGAGCTAAAGGTGCAAGGTCTCCGCTTGCTCCTAAAGATCCTTTTTCAGGTATAACAGGAGTTACTCCTTTGTTTAACATTTCAATCAATGTCTTTAAAGTTTCAAGCCTTACTCCTGAAAAACCCTTTGCAAGAGCATTTGCCCTCAAAAGCATTATTGCTCTTACTACTTCTTCTGGAAGTGGCTTCCCTACCCCGCAAGAGTGACTCATAATCAAATTCTTTTGCAAAATTTCTGTATCCTCTTTAGATATTACTACATCGCTAAAATTCCCAAAACCAGTTGTAATTCCATAAACCACTTTTTCATCATTTACATATCTTTCTACTATTTTTCTAGAATGAAGTACTCTTTCTTCAGCAATGCTACTAAGCTCTACCCTATAGCCATCTCTTGCTACGTGCACTACATCCTCTATTGTAAGATTATTCCCATCTATTATGACCTTCCCCATAATCTACCTCCTTTTTACGTTAATTCTTTATCGCAATAAAACAAAAAACGCGAGAGTTTATCCTCTCGCGTTTTTTATTAAATTGCAAAATTTTTCTATCATTTCCAGTCCCACACTCAACCATTAATATTATTATAAGTATATTATATATATTCTACAAAGTTTAAAAAAATCCTTTTAAAATTTCAAAATTCTATGTTTGATCAAGGCTTGATAAAACTTCGTCAAAAACTCCTATTCTGCAAATTTTCTTATTTCCATCCCAATGTCGGCATATTTCGCAGCTTCTTTCTTGTAAAGATACAGACATAGTCAAATTATTTCCATAGCGAGATGGATCTAACTCAAAATCCTCACAACTTCTTCCTACAGCTTTCAATTGCTCAGTACTCACTACAGAATCACCACCTATAATTTATAATCTTTTTATACTTTCTTCTACATCAAAGGGAGTCATTCCTGTCGCATCTATCACCGGAACATTTGTCAAAACATCATCTATGCCTAACATATTTCTACTTTGCCCCGTTATAACTATGGCGTCATAGGCATTTAAATCGCTTTTTTCTGAAAGAGTCTCTTTTAATTCTACAACCTCATATCCCTTTTGCTTTAAATAATCTTTAATATTGGAAAGCTGGCTTTCTACTGCTATTCTTTTTCCCATCTCAACACCTCCTGTGATTCATTCAAATAGTAGTATTCTCCACATCGATTATTTTATACCTATAACTGTTTCTCCGACTAAGACAACTAACAAAGATAAAAGCCACACTACTAACATTGCAATAATAAGATAGCTTCTCTATATTTTTATAAATTTTCTCTCTTCTCTCCTCTCTGGTAATTCTTCTTTATAATAAATTTTTTTGATAAATCTTATATCATCGATCTAATAGGAAATATACAATACATCACCTAATAATCCTACACCAGCTTCTATCAAAAAAAGATATACAAAAGCAAACTAAAAGAATTTATCATAACATTATAAAAATTTAAAATTTGATTTTTAGCAGGATTTTGATACCTTTGTATAGAATAAATATAGTTGTCCATTTTTTAGGGTGGGGGGTACAAATGAAAAAGAGAAAAGAGAAATACCTCAATATTATGATTATACCTGATTCAACTCAGCAAATCAAAAGCTTTAAAATCTCTATTCCCTTTATAAAAACAACGGTAACAGTAGCTTTTTTAATAATTATGGTTGCTACAGCTTTTTTAGTTTATTTTAGCAAAACAACTTTTTACTTATACAGTGTGATAGCAGAAAAAGATAAAGAAATCGAGCAATTAACTTCCCTTATAGAAGAACAAGACAAAAAAATAGCTACTTTAGACAAAAATGCTCAACTGGTCAATGAAAAAATTAAAGGCTTAAACGAATTAGAAGAAAAAGTAAGACGCATGGTTGGATTATCAACTCCTACTACAAGCCGTGGCAGTATATCAAGAAGCACTAGATCCGATGCTAACATTTCCTTTGATAATGAAGCAACAGCCGAACTTATTTCACAAATAGATCAAAAAACACAAGATTTTCAAGACCTTATTACAAAAGTGTCAACTAGACTTGATTATCTGGATTCAATACCCAGTGATTACCCAGTATATGGTACAATAACCTCCCTTTTTGGAAGGAGAAAGTCTCCTTTTGGCTCTGGAACTGAATTTCATCCTGGAATGGACATATCTGTACCTACAGGAACTCCAGTAAAAGCCGCTGGAAAAGGTAGAGTTACATATGCAGGATGGTTATCAGGATATGGTAAGGTAGTAATTATAGACCACGGTTATGGAATTCAGTCCGTATATGGCCATAATTCTGAAATTCTTGTTAAAGTAGGCCAAAGTGTAAAAAGAGGCGATATAATAGCAAAGTCGGGGAATACTGGAAGAAGTACTGGCCCTCATGTTCACTTTGAGGTTAGAGTAAATGGCAATCCCGTAGATCCAATGAAATATCTTGCAAAGGGGAATTGATATGTTTCAAAAAAGAGAACAGATTGTAGAAGTTAATCCTGACAAAATTGACACCGTCATAGGAAAAAATTCAACTTTTGAAGGTACAATTAAATCCGAAGGCACTCTAAGGATAGACGGTAATTTTACGGGTCAAATAGAAACAAAAGGCAACATTGTAATAGGTGAGTCAGCAAAAATAGAAGCTAATATAACAACTGATAATATAATCGTTTCAGGCGAAGTGAAAGGAAATATATTTGCCAAAGGCCAGCTACAACTTACTTCTACTGGAAAACTTTATGGAGATATAGAAGTTCAAAACTTGATAATTGAAGAGGGGGCTATTTTTGAAGGAAAGTCTAAAATGACAAAGTCTTCTCCTTCAGATTTTAACAAAAAAGATGAACAAACAAAATAAAAAGGCCACCTTACAGCCTTTTCAGTTTGTTGACAAAGTTGAAAAATATCAAAGGAGATATTTTGCATCGTCACTCCGGTGTTCCAAAGCGACAAAACTAAAGCTCGACCTTCGGGCTCCGGCAGGGTACCTACGTCAGGTGGCATCCATGCCTTAAGGTGCCCGCCTCCGCCATCCATGGCTTCGGCCCTGCCTCCACCCTTGGTCTTGCTAAGTTTTGTTGCCGCTTTGTAACAAGTCGCTCCTTATGCAAAATATCTCCTTTACGAAAGTTTGTCTACAGTCTAAAAAGGCCATCTTACGGCCTTTTTATATTATAGGAAGATATATGCCGTTTTCATTAGATTCTCCTTCTAAAACCTCTTTCAGTATATTTATCCCTTTTTCTATCTCCTCCAACTCACAAGAGGCAAAACTTAATCTTATAAAATTGGTCTCTTTTTTTATTGCAAAAAACATGTCTCCTGGGACTATAAGTAAATTTTTCTCTAAACATTTAGAATATAAATTTTTAGCAGAAATATTGTCTTTAAGTCTTAACCAGTAGTAAAAACCCCCTTTAGGATATTCAAATTCTACATAATTTTTTAACATCTGAAGTCCATTACCCATCTTTTCAAACCTTTTTTTCATTACTTGTTTTATTTCTTCAATATGATTTTTCCAAATATTTTCTCTAAGATATAAATCAAAGGCTCTTTGCATCAAACCTGAAGTAGATAAATCTGTCACATATTTGGCTTTTAGGAAACTACTTACTAGCCTTTCTGGAGCAATTATAAAACCTAACCTCAAACCCGGCATGTATATTTTTGAGAAGCTTTTTATATAAATGACTCTGTCATATTTATCATAAGCTTTAAGTGGCAATATCTTTTCTTCAGTAAAACTTAAATCACTGGCAAAATCATCTTCTAAAATATAAGTTTCATATTTTTCCGCCAACTCTATTAGTTTCTTCTTTTTTTCCTCACTGTAAACAATGCCGGTGGGATTGTGAAAATTGGGTATTGTATATATGAACTTTGGCTTAAATTTCTTTAACTTATCCTCCAATTCCTCTAAATTTATTCCATCTTTTTTTAAATCCACTTCTAAAATCTCTGCTCCTCTCGATTCAAAAGAGGCTAAAGCCCACGAATAGGTGGGTCTTTCAACAATTATGCTATCTTCAAAATTTATTAGCGCTTTCGATACTACATCTATACCTTGCTGTCCCCCAGAAATTACCTGTATATTTTCAACATAAGTAAATATTTCATCTTTCTTTACAAATTCTTTTATAGATTCTCTTAATGGTTTATATCCTCTTGTGTCTTGATACTCAAAAGCATATCCTCCATCTCTTCTCAATACTCTATTGATTAAATCTCCAAAATCCTCCACTGGAAAAAGCTCTGGATTAAGAGATGAAGAAGCAAAATTTATAATTCCTTTCTTTAAGGGAATTTCTCCTTGGTCTGTTAATTTAAAGCTTTCATCAAGGTCCTCTTCTTTTTTTATATCTTCACAAACGTAAGTACCACTTCCTACTTTAGTATATACATATCCATTTTGCTCTAAAAGCTTATAAGCATTAATCACTGTAATATTGTTTACCCCCAACTCCTTTGCAAGGCTTCTTATAGTGGGGAGTTTATATCCACCTGGCAGGCTGCCATTCTCTATAAATCTTTTTATTTGACTGTACAATTGAATATATAAAGGCACATTTTTATTTTTATCAATTGTTATTTTATTCATATCCATCCCTCGCAAAATTGTATCGCTACAATTATTATACCATTATCATGACAAAAATTCTTTTTAATTTTAAAATATATTATAATGGATATGGAAGAAAAAATATTATAAAGAAACCAAATGAGGTGAGATCATGTTTTTACTTTTAAAAGGGGGAGAAGTTTACTCTCCTCAGCCTTTAGGTAGAAAAGATATTTTAATCTGCAATGGAAAAATAATAAGAATTGCTGATGAAATAAAACCTATGAAGGAATTTGGAAATGTAGAAATTGTAGATTTACAAGGTTTTATCATAGTTCCAGGTTTCATTGACCAACACGTCCACATCGCAGGAGGCGGTGGAGAAGGAGGACCAGCCACAAGGACACCTGAAATAACTCTATCTGATATCACAAAAGGCGGAATAACTACAGTTGTAGGCCTCTTGGGAGCAGATGGAATAACGAGAGGCATGGCTTCTCTTCTTGCAAAAGCAAGAGCTTTAGAGCAAGAAGGCATAACTACCTACATTTATACAGGAGCTTATGAACTTCCTACACGCACTTTAACAGGAAGTGTAAGGTCAGACTTAGTTTTAATCGACAAAGTAATAGGTACTGGAGAAATCGCCATTTCAGATCACAGGTCTGCACAACCAACTATTGAAGACTTGACAAAACTTGCTGCAGAAGCAAGAGTTGGAGGTCTTTTAGGGGGTAAACCCGGAATAGTTCACCTTCATGTTGGAGATGGAATAAGAGGATTGTCCCCGTTGTTTGAAATAGTGGAAAACACTGAAATACCTATTACACAATTTGTTCCTACTCATATAAACAGAATAGGACATTTATTTGAACAAGGATTAAAATTTATAGAAATGGGTGGCGTAATTGACCTTACTTCTGATATAAAGCCGGACGCCCACACAAAAACTGCTTTAACACCAAAAGAAGCAATTAAAAAAATCGTAGAAAACAAATTACCTATAGAAAAAGTCACTATGAGCTCTGATAGCAATGGTAGCATTCCTGTATTTGATGAAAATAAGCGATTGGTAAAGGTTATGGTGGGAAGTGCACAAACTCTATACCGCGATTTAAGAGAAGTTATAGTGGAAGGGATACTGCCAATAGAACAAGCAATTAAAATAATAACAGAAAATGTAGCAAAAGTGTTGAATTTATATCCAAACAAGGGGTGTATCAAGGAAAAATCAGACGGAGATATAGTAGTATTAGATAGCAATTTAAATATTCATTCTGTTATTGCAAAAGGAGTATTCATGATAAAAGATAAAAAAATAGTAAAAAAAAGCATGTTTGAAGAATAAAAGAGGCGGTCTCACGCCTCTTATTCTTTATATTCTTGCAATATCATTTCAGCTATTATTTCCATTGGAATTGACAAATCCATGCTCATCTTTCTCATAATTTTATAAGCTTCCTCTTCACTCAATCCTTTAGTTTTCATAATATACCCTTTTGCCTTTTCAATCTTTTTCCTCGCTTCAAGTTCATGCTTTAATTTTTGAATTTCCTCTTTCATGCTCCTAAACTTTTTGTAATTTTCTATGACAAATTCAACTGTCGACAAAAGTACCCCTCTGTCTACTGGCTTTAATAAATAAGAAAATACAGAATATTTTCTTATTTCCTCAAGAAAATCTCTTTGAAGAGTAGAAGTCATCAAAATTACAGGTGCTATATCATCTTCATTTATAATGCGTCCAACTTCATAACCATTTATATTGGCAAGATTCAAATCCGCTATAACTAAATCAGGAGCGAGAGCGCGACAAAGCCTTATAGCACTTCCGCCATCTCTCGCTTCATAAACCAAGTGTCCATTCGCTAATAACACATTCTTTATGAACTGCCGAGACAAATCACTGCTGTCTGCCAAAACAATTCGCCATTGGCTCATCGAGACACCTCTAATTAACTTAGAATTTAGAAAGATATTGATCTAATTCCCACTGAGTAACGTATATTTTGTACTCATCCCATTCTGCTCTTTTAGCCTCCAAAAATTTTTTATACACATGATCGCCTAATGCTTCTTTTATAACTTCATCCTTTTCTAACTCGTTTAAAGCTTCTTCTAAAGAGCCTGGCAGTCTTTCAATTCCTAAGTTTTCTAATTCTTCTTTATTCATATGGTATATATTTGCATTTACAGGTGGTGGCGGTGTTATATTATTCTTTATGCCATCTAATCCTGCTGCCAATGCAACAGCCAAAGCAAGATAAGGATTGCTACTTGGATCAGGACTTCTAAGCTCTATCCTTGTAGATTCCCCTCTTTTGGCAGGAATTCGTATTAAAGGACTTCTGTTCCGTAAAGACCAAGCAATATTTACAGGAGCTTCATAGCCTGAAACTAGCCGTTTATAAGAATTAACAATAGGGTTAGTAATAGCTGTCATAGCTTTTGCATGTTTTATAATTCCTCCTATATAGTTATAACATACATTACTTAACCCTAGAGGGTCAGAAGGGTCATAAAAAGCATTTTTACCATCTTTTGTAAGTGACATGTTCATATGCATTCCAGACCCCGCAATTCCAAAAACTGGTTTCGGCATAAAGGTAGCGTGCAATCCATGTTTTTGAGCAATTATCCTTACCACCATTTTAAAAGTCATCACATTGTCAGCAGTAGTTAATGCATCGTCATATTTGAAATCTATCTCATGTTGTCCTGGTCCCACTTCGTGATGAGATGCTTCAATTTGAAACCCTAGTTGCTTAAGAGTCGACACCATTTCTTTTCTTGCGCTTTCCCCTAAGTCCACAGGTGCCATGTCAAAATAACTTGCATCGTCTTGAGTTATTGTCGTAAGATTACCTTTTTCATCCGTCAAAAAGAGATAAAACTCGCATTCAGGCCCTACATTAAATTGATAACCTAATTTCTTTGCCTCTTCTAAATTTCTTTTTAAAACATAGCGAGGGTCTCCTTCAAAGGGAGTTCCATCGTAATTGTAAATATCACATATGAGTCTTGCCTCTACCCCAGAGTTTGTCCTCCACGGGAAGATCACAAACGTATCAGGGTCCGGCCTTAAATACATGTCTGATTCTTCAATTCTCACAAATCCGTCAATTGAAGATCCGTCAAACATGATTTCATTGTTAAGAGCCTTACTTAATTCTTCCACAGGAATAGAGACATTTTTCATAACCCCAAAGATGTCGCTAAATTGAAGATGTACATATTCTACCCCATTCTCTTTTGCCAGTCTTAAAACATCTTCTTTGCTATATTTTTTACCCATAATATTCCTCCTTTAATAAATTAAGGGCGCACTCAAATAGGATACCACCACCCCATTTGAAGACGCCCTTGCCTTCCCTATAAATTATTATTAAATTTTAATCAACAACTATTATATCACATTTTTTTCACAGTGCAATATAGTTTTAATAATTTTTTTTGCTATTTTTTCTCTACTAGTATGTCAATGCCATCAATCCAGCCAGAAACTACGTTGAAAAGCCATGCTCCAAAAGCACTAACTATAGAAAAAATTATGCCATAAACTATTCCGCCAATGAGGCCGCCAATTATTCCTGCACCAAAAGCTCCAAAACTGTTTGCAAAAAGTCCACCAAATAAACCACCAATAAGTCCCAGAATTAGGCCTATCACAATCCCGTAAATCAAAGTAAATTTAAAAACTGACAAAACAGATATTTTTTTGAGTTTATAATTCCACATCTTAACACCTCCTTCCTTTTTTGAAATTCTAAAGATTTACGTTATAATTATATTACACCTAAAAATAATTATGCCTGTCTGTAGTTTCAGGGGGGATTTTATGAAAAGTTTTGCAACAGTTATTCCATTTATAAAAAAGCACAAGTGGGATTACATAATAGGTATAATTTTTTTATTAGCAGTAGACTTGCTTCAAATGATAGTTCCCCATCTATTAGGTTCAGTAACTGATTTATTTAAAAGTAAAGACTTAACTCCAAAGGTATTGTTAACGTATTCCTTTTGGATAATAGGTATAGCTATTTTGGTATTTGCTTTTAGATTCATTTGGCGTATGAAAATAATGGGGATGTCAAGGCTTTTGGAAAAAGAACTAAGGGAACAACTTTTTGCTAAGTTTCTTGAACTTTCACCACAATATTACAATGAACACAAAACAGGTGATTTAATGGCTCATGCCACAAATGACATAAATGCCGTCAGAATGGCAGTAGGACCTGGAATTATATTGTCTGTAGATGCATCATTTTTAGGTATTTCTATAATACTTATAATGGTATTTACAATTGATCCGAAACTTACTATTTTAGCTTTACTTCCTTTGCCCGTTATTGCACTGGTAGTCAGCCGCTTTGGCAAAGTCATTCACTCAAGATTTTTAAAAGTTCAAGAAGCTTTTGCCTCTTTAACAGATAAAGTTCAAGAAAGCATATCTGGCATAAGAGTGATTAAAGCCTTTGTTCAAGAAAAAGAGGAAATAGAAAACTTTAGAGGAGAAAATCTAAGAAATTTTAAAGCAAATATGGATATGATTAAAATCTGGGGATTATTTGACCCTACTGTTCAATTTTTAGCAGCATTAAGTTTTACAATAGCCTTACTTTACGGCGGAATACAAGTTATAAAAGGAATAATCACTTTAGGAGATTTTGTAGCATTCACCAGCTACTTGGGAATGCTTATCTGGCCTATGATGGCATTTGGCTGGGTGATAAATATTTTTCAGAGAGGTTCTGCCTCTATGGAAAGACTTAATATAATTTTCAGTGAAGTACCCGAAATAACAGATAACTATGCCGATCCAAATATTACAGTAATTGACGGAAATATAAAAATAAAAAATCTCACATTTTCTTATAAAAAAGGCCTACCTCCTGTTTTAAAAAATATAAACATAAGTCTTCCAAAGGGAAAAACTCTGGCTATAATAGGTAAAACTGGTAGTGGCAAAAGCACTCTTGTAAATTTACTTGCAAGACTTTACAAAGTACCGCAAGATACCATATTTATTGATGGGCATGACATCAACGAAATACCTTTAAAAGTTTTAAGAGAAAACATTGGTTTTGTACCTCAGGACAACTTTATATTTTCAGATACTATAGCCAATAATATAGCCTTTGTCAATGAAGAACCTCTAGAAAAAATACAACAATTTGCCACAATAGCAGATGTCCACAAAGATATAATGGACTTTCCACAGCAATATCAAACAATTGTAGGCGAAAGAGGAGTAACTCTCTCAGGCGGTCAAAAGCAAAGGATAGCTATCGCAAGAGCTTTAATAAAAGAACCAAAAATCCTTATTTTAGACGATAGTCTCTCTGCTGTAGATACAAACACAGAAGAAACCATATTAAGCAAGTTACGCGAATATATGAAAAATAGAACAACTATAATCGTCTCTCATAGAATCTCTACTATAAAAAACGCTGATGAAATCATAGTATTAGATAATGGGGAAATAGTTGAAAGGGGAACCCATGAGGAACTTATTAAGCTAAAAGGTCTTTATAACAGTATTTATGAAAAACAACAATTGGAAGATGCAATATTAAAAGAAGTTTAAGGCGGTGATAAAATGGAATACCAACAAGAAGAAGTAATGGCAAAACCTTTTGACATTAAAATAATGAAAAGACTTTTGACATATGCTAAACCTTACTGGTTGTACATTTTTATAGCAGCTGTAAGTATACTTTTAGTAACAGCATCAAACCTTCTACGACCATACCTCGTCCAAAAAGCTATTGATAACTATATAAATAACCCTAACATTCCTAAAGCAGAAGCAATAAATGGCGTTACCCATATAGGAATTTTGTATCTAATAATCATAACTGTAGCCTTTATCATAAATTATGGACAGATTTATTTGATTCAGTACACAGGACAAAAAATAATCTTTAACTTAAGGCAACAAATTTTTGAACATCTACAGAGTTTATCATTATCATTTTTTGATAAAAACCCTGTAGGAAGATTGGTGACCCGTGTTACAAACGACACCGACACTTTAAATGAAATGTACACAAGTGTCATAGCAAATCTTTTTAATGACATTTTTATAATATTTGGAATAATCATTGCTATGGTAAGTTATAATGTAAAACTTGCATTAATCAGCCTCTCAACTACTCCGTTAATTATTGTAGGAATGTACATATACAGAAAACTGGCTTCACAAGCCTATAGACTTGTAAGAGTTCGCCTTGCCAGAATAAATGCTTTTCTTTCAGAACACATAAGTGGAATGAAAATTGTACAACTTTTCGTAACAGAACATAAAAAAAGTAAAGAATTTGAAAAAATAAATAAAGACTATTATGACGCTAACATGAGGCAGCTTACAATTTTTGCAATATTTCGTCCTTCTATGGACGTAATATATTCTTTAACTTTGGCTCTTTTAATCTGGTATGGTGGGAAAGACATAATATCTCACAAAGTTGAATTTGGCGTACTTTACGCTTTTGTAAATTATTTACAACAACTATTTCAGCCAATTTTCGACATATCAGAAAAATATGATATACTTCAATCGGCAATGGCTTCAGCAGAAAGAATTTTTATACTTTTAGATACAAAAGAACAAATAAAGGACCCTAAAGAACCTATTCCTTTAGAAGACATCCAAGGAAAAATAGAATTTAAAAATGTTTGGTTTTCTTACAACGGAAAAGACTGGGTATTAAAAGATGTAAGTTTTGTGGTCAATCCTGGCGAGACAGTAGCTTTTGTAGGGGCAACTGGCGCAGGAAAAAGCTCTATAATAAGCCTTTTAAGTCGATTTTATGACATACAAAAAGGAGAAATTTTAATTGACGGAATTGACATAAGAAAAGTAAGGCAACAAGATTTGAGAAAACATATAGGTGTTGTATTACAAGATGTCTTTCTTTTTACGGGAGATATTAAATCAAACATAAGACTAAACAACAAAAACATAACAGACAACGACATTTACATGGTAGCAAAATATGTAAATGCTCATCACTTTATAAAAAAACTTCCAGAAAGCTATGAGTCAAAAGTAACCGAAAGAGGCTCTACTTTGTCAGCCGGTCAGAGACAGCTTTTAGCCTTTGCAAGAGCTTTGGCCTTTAACCCAAAAATATTGGTATTAGATGAGGCAACGGCAAATATCGACACAGAGACAGAAATGCTTATACAGGACGCTTTAAAAAAGCTTACAAAAGGTCGTACTACCATTGCAATAGCCCATAGATTATCAACGATACAGCACGCAGATAAAATAATTGTACTTCACAAAGGACGTATCAGAGAAATGGGCACTCACAACGAACTTTTGCAGAAAAAAGGCTTATACTACAATTTATATATGCTGCAGTACAAAGACCAATTAATAGAAGGAAAAGCTAACTAGCATACTAAAATTTAAGATGGACATACTATTTTTGAGGTGATAGTATGAGAAAATACTCTAAAATAGTATGTGCCATCTTTATTTTCTTGCTTTTATTCAACTTGTCAGGTTGTAAAAACAAACAACAAAATAGACCTCAAAAAAAGCCCCAAACAAGTCAAAAAACAGAAGTACCAAAAGAACTATCTAAAATAGAAAAAGATATAGAAAAAATAATAAAAGAAGCACAGAAAATAAAGGAAAAACCGCAAAGTGATCAGGAAAAACAAAGTGATAAAGAAGAAAAAGACAAAAAAGATAAAAAGGAGGAGGATAAAAAAACACCAAAGAAAACTCCTGAAGATAAATCTTGGGAAGAAATTAACAAAGCAATAAAAGATATTCATACAGATTGGAACTCATTAGCTCCTTTAGTTACTAAAGAAGGAGCAAAATTAAATCTAATAAACAGTATGAGTGCCGCTATAAATGACCTTACTATTATGGCAAATAAAAAATCAAAAATTGATGTTTTAATATATGCAAATAATGTGTATAAATATATTCCTGATCTAGAAGACCTTTTTCAAACAGAGGCGCCTACTGACATAAAAAGATTAAAATTTTACGCTCAAGATATCGCTTTTAAAAGTGAAGTGCAAAAATGGGAAGAAATTTCAAAAGATTTGATAGATATAAATTCTGTGTGGCAAACTTTAAAGCCAAAACTTCCTAAAGAAGCAAAAAATTCAGCTGACAAATTTGAGGCAGGAATTACTGAATTACAAAAAGCAATAAAATCTCAAAATAAAGTTTTAACTAAAATAAAGGCAGAAGTACTTTTACAAGATATAAAATCTCTTGAAAAAACTGCAAAGCCTAAAAAGTAAAAAATTACTTTTTAGGCTTTTTGTTCATCTGTAATCCTTATTTTATTGACTTCATATAATAATAATGATATATTTTAAATTAAATAAACCTGCTTTAATGCAGTATAATTGAAATATTGTCATAATTTTAGAACTTTAGAGGAGGATAATAATGGGAGTTAATGTAGCAATTGTAGGAGCTACCGGAATGGTAGGTAGGACTTTTCTTAAAGTAATGGAAGATAGAAATTTCCCAGTTGACAAACTTTATTTATTTGCTTCGTCAAAATCTGCAGGTCAAAAAATCACATTTAGAGGTAATGAATACATTGTAGAAGAACTTACTGAAGAAAGTTTTAAAAGAGACGTTCAAATCGCTCTTTTTTCTGCTGGTGCAACTATAAGCAAACAATTCGCTCCAATAGCTGCTTCTCATGGCGTAGTCGTAATTGACAATTCCAGCGCTTGGAGAATGGATGAAAATGTACCTTTGGTTGTCCCTGAAGTAAATCCTCAAGACATTTCATGGCATAAAGGAATAATAGCAAATCCCAATTGCTCTACCATTCAAATGGTAGTTCCTTTAAAGCCTCTTCACGACAAATATAAAATAAAAAGAATAGTGGTATCTACCTATCAAGCAGTGTCTGGAGCAGGTAAAAAAGGTGTAGATGACCTTGAAAGAAGTTTAAGAGGAGAACCATGCCAAGTATTCCCTCATCCTATTGCAAACAACTGTATTCCTCACATTGATTCTTTCGCACCAAACGGATACACAAAGGAAGAATTAAAGATGATAAACGAAACCAAGAAGATCATGGGAGATAGTTCAATAAAGGTATCTCCAACCACAGTAAGAGTACCTGTTGCAAACTCTCACAGCGAATCTGTCAATGTAGAATTTGCAAGGCCTTATGAAATGGAAGAACTAATAGAAGTCTTAAAACATGCCCCGGGAGTTGTTGTACAAGACGATCCTCAAAATAATATTTATCCTCTTGCAACTTATGCTACAGGAAAAGATGAAGTTTTTGTAGGTAGAATAAGAAGAGATGAGACAGTTTACAGCGGTCTTAACATGTGGATTGTAGCCGACAACATAAGAAAAGGAGCGGCAACAAATGCCGTTCAAATAGCAGAACTTTTAATTAAAAATATGTGAAAGGAGAATAATTATGCCTGTTTTTAAAGGGTCAGGTGTCGCTATTGTTACTCCATTTAACGAAGAGGGCGTAAATTTTGAAAAACTTGGCGAGCTTATTGAATGGCATATCAAAGAAGGAACTGATGCTATCATCATATGTGGTACCACTGGTGAAGCCTCTACAATGACACAAGAAGAGCAACAAGCGGCAATTAAATTTACAGTAGAGAAAGTCGCCGGAAGAATACCAGTAATTGCAGGAACCGGTTCTAACAACACTGCCCATGCTGTTGAAATGAGTGAATATGCTCAATCTGCAGGTGCTGATGCTCTTTTAGTTATAACACCCTATTACAACAAAACAACACAAAAGGGATTAGTGGCTCATTTTACTGAAATAGCAAGACACGTAGACATACCTATTATTATTTATAATGTCCCCAGCAGGACATCTCTCAATATGTTGCCAGAAACTTATCTCGAATTGAGCAAACACGTAGATAATGTAGTAGGTGTAAAAGAAGCCAGTGGTGACATCGTACAGGTAGCCGAAATTGCCCGCATCATGGGTAAATCCTTTGAAATATACTCAGGAAATGACGACCAAGTAATACCAATAATGTCTTTAGGTGGCCTTGGGGTAATATCCGTCACGGCAAATATAATCCCGGCAAAAATACATGAAATGACAACCGCTTATTTAAATGGAGATATTGAAAAGGCAAGAGACATGCAGTTAGAACTTAATCCTCTAAATAAAGCCCTCTTTATAGAAACAAACCCTATTCCTGTAAAAACTGCTATGAACTTAATGGGATTCAACGTAGGACCCCTACGCCTCCCACTTGTTGAAATGAGCGATAAAAACTTAGAATATCTGAAATCTGTTCTTTCAAAATACGGTTTATTGAAGGAGGCAAATTAATGATTAGAATAATAATTCACGGCTGTAACGGAAAAATGGGAAAAGTCGTAGCAAAGTTAGCAGCAGAAAGTCCCGATTTTAAAATAGTGGCAGGAGTAGATAAAAACATCTCTCCTCTTGACTTTCCTGTTTACAGCGATTTAAAAGATGTAAAAGAAGAAGCGGATGTAGTAATTGACTTTTCATACCATGAAGCTGTACCTAATTTAGTAAAAGCCGCTCTACAAAAGAAACTTCCTGTAGTCATTGCCACGACTGGACTTAGTGAAGAAGAATTAAAGGTCATAGAAGAAGCATCAAAAGAAATACCAATTTTCAAATCTGCAAATATGTCCCTTGGAGTAAATATACTTATAAACCTTGTAAAAGAAGCTGCAAAAATCTTACAGCAGGATTTTGACATAGAAATAATAGAAAAGCATCACAATATGAAAAAAGACGCTCCAAGTGGCACTGCGTTAATGATTGCAGATAGCATAAACCAAGTGCTAAATGACAAAAAGGAATACGTGTATGGACGCCATACTAAAACTGAACAGAGAAAGCCAAACGAGTTAGGAATACACGCAGTAAGGGGCGGCACAATTGTGGGTGAACACCAAGTAATTTTTGCTGGTCACGATGAAGTAATCACCATAAGTCACTCTGCCCAATCCCGTGAAATTTTTGGCTATGGCGCCCTACAAGCTGCAAAATTCATAATAAATCAAAAACCTGGCTTATATACAATGGAAGACCTTGTGAAGAAAGGATGATAATTTTGAGCACAAATGATAACTTGACAAACCCTTATGAAATTGCAAGATACATTAAAGAGGCAAAAAAGTCAACGCCCGTTAGAGCTTACATACAAGGGAATATAGAGATTGAAGAAACCGAAGAATTAGAAGTATATGGCTGTGACAACTTTAAAATCGTCTTTGGAGAACTAGATGTCGTTGAAAAATTGATTGAAGCAAACGAAGATAAAATAAAACATTATCGCTTAGAGTATGATCGCAGAAACTCTGCAATTCCTTTACTGGATATTAAGCATCTTGACGCGAGAATAGAACCCGGTGCAATAATTAGAGATAAAGTCAAAATAGGCAAAAACGCTGTGATAATGATGGGGGCAGTGATAAATATAGGTGCAGAAATTGGTGAAAATTCTATGATAGACATGAACGCAGTAATAGGCGCCAGAGGAATTATAGGCAAAAACGTCCATGTAGGAGCTGGAGCTGTTATAGCCGGGGTATTAGAACCCCCCAGCAGTGTACCAGTTGTGCTTGAAGATAACGTACTTGTCGGGGCAAACGCAGTTATATTAGAAGGAGTAAGAGTAGGTCATGGAGCTGTTGTAGCAGCAGGATCAGTTGTGACAGAAGATGTACCACCTAACACAGTAGTTGCAGGAGTTCCAGCAAAGATTGTAAAAATAGTAGACGACAAAACCCGTGAAAAAACAAAACTCATGGAAGACTTGCGAGGTTAAATAAAACACCCGATTTTTCGGGTGTTTTAATATTCTATTCCGTATCTCGCTGGTATTCCTTTTTCAAAAGGATGTTTAATCGCTTTCATCTCTGTAACCAAATCCGCTTTTTCAATTATCTCCTGAGGAGCACTCCTTCCTGTCAAAACCAATTCCATCTCCGTCGGTTTCATATCTATTAACTTTAACACATCTTCCACTGTGTACATTTTACTATGTATTGCCGCCATTATTTCATCTAAAATTAAAATATCGCACTTTTTGTTTTGGAGGACATCTACAACAAATTCATAGGCTTTCTTCATATCCTCAGCAAGAATCTTCTTTTCCTCTTCATTTAAACTCCAAAAAAACTTTTCTGTTGATTGAAATCTAAAAACCTTGAAATTTTCAATATTCTTAAGTGTATGCAACTCCCCTGTATCCGTGCCTTTCAGAAATTGTACCATATAAACTTTAAAGCCTCTTCCCACCGCTCTTATGCCAAGTCCAATAGAAGCCGTCGTCTTTCCTTTGCCATCTCCAGTATAAACTTGTATAAGTCCTCTCTCCAAAACTCATTCCCCCTTGTGTCCTCTGTTATTTCCATTCTAACTCTTTTGTAATTCTTTTTCAACCACTTCCATCCTCGTAATAGAAACCTCATAAGCGACCTTTGTAACCACTTCATCGCCCAGTTTTTTTTGGTATTCCCTACTCTGCACTCTTCCCCATAAACGTATACGATCTCCTATTTCTAACTTTTCAGAAAACCTTGCATTTCTTCCCCACGCTATGACAGGTATGTAATCAGATTTGTTATAAGGCCTATTTACCGCAATTAATAAATCAGTTATCTCTCTCCCAAAGGGAGTAGTTCTATAAACTGGTTTTTTACAAATAAAGCCATCCAAAAAAATTTCATTCGGATTTTTTACTACTTCATCTTCCGACAATACCCTTATGTCTCGAGCAAATATGGTCAAAATCAACTTATTTTTCCCTTCTTCTGGAGATTTTCTATTGTATGACCTCAATTGCCCTTCAATCTTTACCCTGGTACCTACCTGTAAATTCATACCTTCAAATAAACGGTTAGAAATAGTAACAGGAAGATAATCTTTCGTTTCACTCAATCTTGGAACTTCCAAAATAAAATTAAAAAATTCTTCTCCATATAGTTCATGACTGTACTCTAAATCAGTAAAAATTTTCCCTACCACTACAACTACATTGTTCTCCAAAAAGTTGCCTGCCATGTGTTCACTCTCCCCTTCCCCTTATGTGTCCTTCTAAAAATATATATTAAAATTAGAAAGCATTTATGACAGGTGGCAAAAGTAATCGTTAAAATTATCTTTAAAAAATTTATCACCGCCCACTATTCTCAAAGGTTTTAACCACATTTTGTATATCTTTAATTTCATACCCTAAAATTAATAATACAGTTATTACAAATAATGAGTTATATATATTATACTGTCCAGGAACTTTTATTTCAACAGGTATTTCCAATGGCTCTATCAATCTGCCTTTTAAATTAAAAAAAGACCTTTGTACGCAATAATTGAATCCATAGCCTCCATCTTCGTATAATATAGAAGAAGCAGTTATAGAAGATTTAGGATTCAACCCGCAAGTTATAAGAGTAGAATTTATTCCCCGTGCAAAAAGTTTATTTGATTTTTCATCATCAGCGTTTATTATTATTACACTACTGGGGAAAGTATAGATATAATTTTTTAATTTTTGAAAATATTCATCGTTGGAAATGTTAGAAACAATTAATATGTCCACTCTTTTATTTTGGTCTTCCAATTCTTCTACTACCACTTCATTTGTATTTACACAATGAGAAATGAATTTTAAAATCGCAGTTTTCCCTGTGCTCCCGCCAATTAATATATGTATCATATAACCAGCTCCCATTTTTGAGTACTATTTTTATTCTTTTCCTAAACTTAAATTTTATAATGCCAATTATATGAAATATAGGAAGGCATGATGCCTTCCTATATTCCGAACCAGTGGTGTCCTATCACATTTGTAATTGTCCTTGTCCATATCCACCAAGAAGTTGAAGTAGCTGGATTGAAAAAGTATAGTGCTCCTCCTGTTGGGTCCCATCCAGCTAAAGCTGCATCTGCTGCTTTAAAAGCTGTAAGGTCAGGTTCATGATTGAAAAATTCACCATTCGTTACAGGTTCAAAAGCATCTGGCTGATATATAACTCCTGCTACAGTATTTGGGAAAATACCGCTTTTTACTCTATTCAAAATTACCGCCCCTACAGCGACCTGACCCTCAAAGCTTTCTCCACGAGCTTCAGCATAAATCATTTTTGCGATTAAATATCTGTCAACAAGATAATTGTAATAATCACTATTTTCATTTACTGGCACAACCAATTTTTCACCAGGATATATCAAATCGCTCCATTTCCCATTTGCCTGTTTTATGCTATTTACATCACTACCATACCATTTCGCTATTAAATACAAAGATTCACCTTTAGAAACAACGTGGATTTTGTCGTAAGCGTATGCCGAAGTAATTCCTCCAAATATCATTATAAAAATTATTAAATATACTACAGCAATTTTCAAAATTTTATTCTTCATCATAAGTTTCCTCCTTTCTATTCCGTTAACCGCAATAGCAGGAGTTAATTCGATTACAATTATAAACTCTTCTATCAATATTGTCATCCTTCGTATTTCCCGATAATCCTCCATTTATTAAAAATATCTCTAGAATGATATATTATAGTGATATATTCTTAGATATACTAATCTATAGAAGATTCCCATTTTTTCTAAAATTATCCCTCCAAAATGCTTTCTAAAAAGTTATTAATACAATCGATTATTCCCTTTTCAAATAATATTCCCTCAATTTCCTTTTCTTTTAATTCATGATATTTCATAGCGATAAATTCATAAAAATCATATCTATCTATTTTCTTTTCTTTTTCAGGAGAAATGATTAAAAATTTATCAAAAGTTGCTCTATCATTCCGCCCTACTTTCAAATAAGCCTGGGGTAACAAAGTAAGATCAACTTTTAAAAAATTCCTCTTTGTTCCGTAATTAATTAAAAAAGCTTTAGAGCAAATTAATTGAAGGAGGGATTTCAATTCCCCAATATTTCCTTCATATTGCAAAGACAAAAGCAAAGAAATTACTTCTGGATGTACAACAATATTTAAGTTGAGCCGTTTGGCTTCTTCTCTAAAAAGGTAAACAATTATCTCAATTTTCTCGTTTAGAGGCCTTTCCTCAAAAGATGGCAATTGAATGATAACTGGTATTCGTCTCATAAAAGTCTTTAAAAGAAATGAATCAGGTCTCTCTGTAGTAGCTGCTACAATCATTAAGTTAGCATTTCTTTCCACAGTATCCCCCAATTTTCGATATACTCCCTTGTCCATAAGGTAAAATAACATCTCTTGACCTTCAGGAGGTAATCTGTGAACCTCATCAAGGAATAATATCCCTTTATCAGCTTTCTCTATTAAACCTATCTTATCTACATCAGCTCCAGTATAGGCTCCTTTAACATGTCCAAACAAATAAGACATAAGAAGTTGAGGATTGTTATAGTAATCCGCACAGTTTAACACTTCAAGAGGTCCTACCCTACCATTTTGAAGACTAAATTTGTGCATCATCTCTGCGAAAAAAGATTTACCAGAGCCCGGCGGTCCTATGATAAGAGTATGAAGTCCATAAGGAGGATACAATACAGCCGCTTTGGCCTGTTCTATTTGCCCTTTGAGGCTGCCATCATGTCCTATTATATTTTCAAAAGCACATTCTTTTTCTTTTCCCAAATCTAAAAAATCAATTAAATCTTTTAGAAGTATCTCTTCCTTAACCTTATTCCCTAAAAAATGAGCTAATCTATTTTTTTCAATATAATACACAGGTTTTGAAATAATTTTAACTATTTTCCCTTCTCTTACAAGATGATTTAAAATAAAAGACACATTGGGTCGAGCTATTTTTAGCAATTGCGCTATTTCTTCTGTAGTGACCCCACCTTTTCTATTTATCAAAAAATCCTGAAGATTAAATTCCTTACTCTTTTCTATAATGAAATTGTAAATTTTTTCTTTATTAGTCATATAAAACATCACTCCCTCAATTAATAAACCTCCTGTCAAAAGGCAGGAGGTTATATATAAATGTTGGCAGCCCGGCTATCATAGCAAAACTATCGCTTTAGACCCGTGGCTTTGCGTCCCCGCCTTTCGACGAGTTTGCCTTTTTCAACAAAAATTTATTTAATTTTCCTATATTACTATTTCGACATAAATATGAATTTTCCTTCTATTTTTAAAAAAGATTTTTTCTACATAATTCGTTAAATTTATACTAATTTCTAAATGTATGTGTTTTATGCATTATTTTGTGTATCAAAAATGTGTATAAAAAATTATACACATTAAAAACTTTTATTAATTTTGTCTATATACAGTAAATTGGCATAAAAATTGCTTGAGTTTTATTATAGAAAATAAATCTTACAGAAAGGAGATGATGAATAGAAGAAAGAAACAGTTTCACTTAGCGACTAGAAGGGCTGACTTAAATTTTAAAAAATATTAAATTTTTAAGGAGGTAAGAAAAAATGAAGAGCCGACAAACATTAAAAGCTTTACTGGCCTTTGTGTTAATTGTAGCTTTAATGTCGCTAAGTGGAGTATTAGTCCAAGCCCAGCCCAACCTAACAAACTTTCCTATTAACTCATCAACAAAAAATTACTTGCCTCAAATTCAAAAAGTTTTGATGCAAGACTCTAATAAAAATAAACTTTTTGACAACTTAGAAGCAAAAATTGCTGGTAAGCCAGACAGTGAAAAATTTCCAGTTATAATAATTTTCAACAAAAACATAGATGATAACGAACTATTAAATATTTCTAAATCCATTGGAAAGTTTAATATAAAGCATAAATACAAAATTATTCCAGGAATTGCTGCTACCTTAACTAAAGGACAAATAAACGCTTGGTCAAAATTGGATATAGTAAAGCAAATTGAGTATGACGAGCCTGTATATGCCACATTAGACACTGCAACAAAATGGTTTGGGGTTACAAAAGCGAGAAGTGATTTTGGTGTAACTGGTGATAGAGACGGTAATGCTTCTTCTTATTCCAAGAATGATATAGTAATAGCAGTTATTGATACCGGTATTGATGGCTCCCATGTTGACCTCGCTGGTGGCAAAGTAATAGGATGGCAAGATTTTGTAAACGGCAAATCTACCCCCTACGATGATAATGGACACGGAACTCATGTAGCAAGTATTGCGGCAGGTACTGGGACAGGGAACAACCTTTATAAAGGTGTTGCTCCTGGTGCTGCTTTAGTAGGGATAAAAGTATTAGATTCAAATGGAAGCGGAACTATGAGCACTGTAACCGCAGGAATTGACTGGGCTGTTCAAAACAAAGACGTATACGGAATCAAAGTTATAAATTTAAGCCTCGGAACTTCCACAAGTTCTGATGGAACTGACTCTACCTCACTGGCAGTAAACGGAGCCGTAGATAGCGGAATTGTAGTAGTAGTTGCAGCTGGAAATTCAGGTCCTGCGAGATACACCATAGGATCACCTGGTGCAGCAGAAAAAGCCATAACCGTTGCAGCAATGGCGGATGTAGGGGAACTTGGCTTTAACCTTGCAAGCTTCTCCAGCCGTGGTCCCACAGCTGACGGAAGGATAAAACCTGACATTGCAGCACCCGGATATAATATAACTGCCGCAAAAGCAAATTCTATAAATGGTTATGTGACATACAGTGGTACAAGCATGGCTACACCTTTTGTAGCAGGTACAGTAGCCCTTATGCTCAGTGCAAATATAAACCTTGCACCACTTGATGTAAAAAATATAATAATGACTACTGCAAAAAGTTGGGGTCCTCCAAGCAAAAACATTGACTATGGTGTAGGAAGATTGGATGCATATGAAGCAATTAAAACAGCTGGAAATTTCACAGGAACTAATATATCTGTGCCAAACCACTATTATGCTAAAGAGTCACTTCCTGGGTCTCGTTACAGTGACATTTGGACATTTAATGTGACAGACACATCATATCCTATTGCAATAACTTTCATAATACCTGATTGGGCAAACTATAACCCTGATTTCGATATATACCTCTATGACCCAACTGGTACTCTTGTCAAAAGTTCAACTGGAACACAAAGGCAGGAGACAATAACATACATTCCAACACAAACGGGAACCTATTATATCAAAGTATATTCCTTCCGAGGCAGTGGAAATTATTACTTTGATTTAAGTGTAGGAGGCGGGTCACTCACCCTTTCAAGTAACGACATATAAAAAAATTAAAGAAGTATGGTGCCAATGGCTCCATACTTCTTTAATTTTTGAGACTTTCTACTTTATTTTCTCCTTTTTCAAGTAAAATTTTTTTGTCAAAGTAGTAGATTTCTATAGGCTCTCCTTCTAATAATGCAAACACAACATTTTCTTTGGTTAATTTGACATTTATTTTTCTCCCTTTGTATCTCACATTAAAAGAGAGCAAATTCCATTCTTTTGGCAATCTCGGCTCAAAATGCAGTTCATTTGTATAAACCCTCATTCCACCAAAACCATTCACAACTGCGCTCCATGTCCCTGCCATAGAAGCAGCGTGAATTCCGTCCTTAACATTGTCATTGTAGTCATCCAAATCCATTCTTGCAGTCATCATAAAGTATTTATAAGCCTTGTCAGTATATCCTATTTCATTGGCTAGTATGCTAAATATAGCTGGCGACAAGGAGGAGTCGTGAGTGGTAATAGGTTCATAATAATCGTAATTCTTTTTAAGTTCATCTTTAGTAAATTTTTCTCTCTGTAAAAACATCAAAAGCAACACATCAGGCTGTTTGCATATTTGATATCTGTAAATATTTAGGTAATGCCAGTGCAATAAAAGTGGAAATTGGTCCTCAGGTATTTCATCCACTGTTATCCTTTCTTTATACAAAAAACTGTCATCCTGTGGTATAATATCAAGTTCTTTTGAATAAGGAAGGTACATATTGTCAGCAGCTTTTTTCCACGCAACAATTTCTTCATCCTTTAGATTTAGTTTAGAAGCGACTTTTTGATATTTTTGAGGCACTTCTTTTTTCATTTTGTTTGCAATGTCATAGGCATATTCCAAATTCATTTTCGCCATATAATTGGTATAAGCGTTATTGTCAACTAATGCCGTATACTCATCAGGACCAGTGACAGTGTTTATACAGAATTTATTTCCTTTAAGAGGAATATACGCTCCTAAATCTTCCCAAAACCTTGCAGTTTCAAATACTATTTCACAGCCGTAGTCATAGAGAAAATCCAAATCATTCGTGGCCTCCACATACCTTTTTAAAGCATAAACTATATCAGCATTTATGTGATATTGAGCAGTTCCAGCAGGAAAGTATGCAGAACATTCAGGTCCATCAATTGTCCTCCAGGGGTATAAAGCTCCTTTATGCCCCAACTCTTTAGCCCTATTTCTCGCAGCATCTAAGAGGTTATATCTATACATTATTAAAGCTTTTGCAATTTCTGGCTTCGTGTAAAGGAAAAAAGGCAATATATAAATATCAGAATCCCAAAAGTAATGGCCTTCATACCCTTCCCCAGTAAGTCCCTTTGCTGCAATATTAGTTTTTCCGTCTCTACCGACAGACTGCAAAAGGTGAAACATATTAAATCTTATACCCTGCTGCAGAGCCTTATCTCCTTCTATGATTACATCAGCATCTTTCCAAAAAGAATTCAAAAATTCTTCCTGCTCTTTTTCTATCGTTTCAAAGCCGTCATTTTTGGCTTTTTCTATTTCTTCTAAAGCAAGAGCAACCAATTTATTTTCATCAAAATCCTTTGAAGTGTAATAGGAAATAAATTTATTCAAAGTGTATGAGGTGCCTTTTTCAGCCTCTAGATCTACAATTACTTTTACTCCATCTTCTTCTAAACTATTTGAGACTTCATATTTGCTATCTGCCACTAATACATTGTCTATCGCGCAAGCATAGGAGAAATTGCTCTTTTGTGTCTTTTGAACAATCCACCCTTTTAAACCCTCTACACTTTTATCTATAGTCTTTAAAACCTTTCCTTTTAAATTTGACCCTACTCTTACATCTTCACTATCATTTATATTTGAAACATTTCCGTCAATAGCGGAAACAAATCTAATTTTTCCGGTAAAATTTACAGGTTGCATAGTAAAAGAAATCGCCGCTAAATGTTGTCTATTTAATGATACAATTCTCTTTATTTTTACCTCTAAAATTTTTCCTGTAGGGGATTCCCATTTTACTTTTCTTTCTACAAAACCTTTCTTCATGTCAAGTACTCTCTCATAAAAGAGGATTTTCCCTTGTAACAAATCAAACTCTTCCCCATCTACATATAATTTTATTATTTTGCTATCAGCAACATTTAGCATCGTCTGCCCTATTTTTGCAAAACCATATCCCCCTTCAGGGTAAACTATATCGTGTATTTCATAAAACCCATTGATATACGTCCCATTAAAAGAAGTATTTTTAGGCCCTGAATATCTTTCCTCAAAAGTTCCTCTCATTCCAATATATCCATTTGCTAAAGTAAAAATAATTTCATTTCTATAGTTAGTATCTATACTAAACTGCGTCTCTCTTATAACCCAATCTTCAAAAGGGTAAATTGGTTTCTTCGTTTTGTTGGCCATATCCATCCTCCACTCTTACTTTATTCAAAATTTTAGTCGGAAACAAAGTCGTTTCCGACTAAAACAATTTAAAACATTTACTTGCTTTCTGCAGCTTTCTTAGCTTCTTCTATCATGTTGTGATATTTGTCAAGAGTTGTCTTGATATCTTTGCCTTCAAATATTATTTCTCTCAATGCTCCATTTATAGCTTTGTCCACATCAGCCCAGTATACAAGGTTTGGCCTTGGTTCTGCATGTTTTAACGCTTCATTTATAGCTTCAAAATATGGTTTTTGCCACTCTGCAACCTTCCCATAAGCGTCACTTCTCATGGATGGCCATCCTAATTTAGTGACAAGTTTCTCTTGAACTTCTTTACTCATAAGGTATTCCATAAACTTTATAGCCATCTCTTTATTAGGTGCACCAGTTGGTATTCCTATAACTTCTCCTCCCAAAACGTGGGACTCTTTAACCGGACCTGTCCATCCGTGATATGCCAAAATGTTCTTTTTTCCATACTGCTCTACAAGAACGTTTGCAGTGTACGGCCAATTTTGAACCAAATATACGCTCTCTTTTGCAAGATATTCTACAGGTGTATTCCAGTCAGCTTTCTTTGAGTCAGGAGAGAGATATGGCTGTATTTCTTTCAAGAAAGTAAATGCTTTTATTGAACCCTCATCATTCAATACTGTTGGGTCACCACCAGCAGACCTTATAAGGTCAAACATGTGGACTGTGCTGTCAGGCCCTAAATTTTCTTTAATTATGACTCTACCTATGCCCTCTTTTTCTTTAAAAGTCTTTGCAACCTGTAAAAGCTCATCCCAATTTGTAGGTAGTTTTAAACCGTATTCGTTGAATTTATCTTCGTTGTAGAAAGCTATTTCTACATTTGGTCTATACGGCATAAAGTACAACTTTCCATCAAACTCTCCTACTGGCACAAGACTTGGTATTACTTCCTTTGGTATCATGTCTCTATACTGAGACAAATCTTCCACAAGCCCTTTTGCAACAAGTGGAGCAAGTTGCATGTTATCTTGTGTGATAATGTCTATATCCATCGCATTTGCTTTGTGCATAGCATCTAATTTTTTAATAAGGTCTCCTGCTTCGATTTGAAGAGGTTCAATTTTTACACCATACTTTTGCTCAAATGGTGGGAAAATATCTTCTTTCATCACTTTCCATTCTGCTTCTCCAAGTCCCATTGAAACTTTCAAAACTTTTTTCCTCGCTTCTGATTGGGTCTTGCTGCCACAGCCTGCAATAACAGTACCTAGAAGCGAAATAATGATTAAAACTGCTATTAACTTAGTGTAAAACTTCTTCATAGCTTAATAAAACCTCCTTAAAATTTAATTTTTATATATACAGTATCCGAAAAACTCGGATACGTATATACTAACCTTTTACAGCCCCTGCAAGATATCCACTTTTCATGTATTTTTGCAAGAAGAATGTCACAAGCATTACTGGAATAGTGAGTACTGCCGCATATGTGGCAGAATCAAAAATTCCTCCTCTTTGGACGTAATAGCAGGTTTGAAGAGGTAAAGTCCTATCTGAAATAGTCAAGTAAAGAGCATAAGTAAATTCATTCCATGAATTTAGCCACACAAATATAGCAGTAACAGCTATACCAGGAAGTGCAATCGGCATTATAATCCTCATCAATGCCGTCAATTTACTTGTTCCATCTACCAGTGCAGCTTCCTCTAAGTCCTTTGGTATTGTCTCAAAAGTTCCAACCAATATCCATGCTGCAAAAGGTAAATTTACAATGAGGTGTGCCATAACTAATCCTAAATAAGTATCCATCAAATTTAATTTTATGAATTGTACCGCTATCGGAAGAGCAATACCTACATCAGGAAACATTCTTGTAAAAAACAGTGATAATACTACTGGGTATTTTATTTTGGATGGCATCCTCGCTATAACATAAGCCGCTGGAGCAGCCATTACAATTGCAATGATAGTAGTCATTGTTGCCACTACAAAACTCTTTTTAAAAGGAGGCCATATATTCCCTGAAGTAAATACGTTTTTCCAATGGTCCAAAGTAAAACGAGTGATGAAAAAATCTGGATGAGGCTTCAATATATCACTTGGCACTGCAAAGGAAGTCATAAAAAGTATATATACTGGTATAACCATCAATATTGCCGCTATTATAGCTATTGGAATATAAGCTGTATTTGAAATCTTTTCGCTAATATCTATTTTTCTCATCATCTTTCCTCCTTAGTACCAGCTATTTTTAAGTAGCTCACTATAAATACTGCTATTATTAGGAGCAATATTGTAGATGCTGCCGCAGATGTATAGGCATTTGCATAATTATTATACTCATCATACGCAAAGGTAGAAATAACAGGAGTAGCACGACCTGCCAGTACAAGAACAAGTTCAAATATTCTAAAAGCATCTATCGCCCTTAAAATCAAGGCCATCGTTATAGAGGGCTTTAGAAGTGGCAATGTCACATATTTAAAAGTTTGCCACGCTGTCGCCCCGTCAATATTAGAAGCTTCGTAAACTTCATCTGGTATACTTTCAAGCCCAGCCGAAAGCAAAAGTATAACCATCGGAGTAACTTTCCACATATCAGCTACAGAAACCATAAGTAATGTCTTAAAACCACCACTTGCCCAATCTACAGGCATTTCAATAATGTGTAGTTTTTGCAAAAGCGCATTAAAATAACCATACAACCCAAAAATATAGGTCATCGCAACACCTGACACAAGAGTAGGTACCCCCATTGGTACCAGCATTAAAGACCTTAAAAGCCCTTTTCCCCTAAAATTCCTCCGTAAAATCAAAGCAATTACAAGTCCTACAGTCATTTCTAGAGTAAGGCTTATAAAAGTAAGAGCTATTGTGTTGAAAAAAGCCTGCTTAAACTCCGTTTTTCCTATTATTTCTCTATAATTTGCCAATGTAAAAGCCTTGGTATATTGATCTTGAAAACTCAAAGTAATAGTCTGTATAATAGGATAAATTGTAAATCCTAAAATGTAGAGCAGCAACGGTAAAATCATAGCAATTTCAAGTTTATATTTTTTTACAAAATTTACATAGGACATCTGCTATTACTCCTTTCCTTTCTTAAACATTTGCTTTTACTGAAAGCGCTTACAGTTTTAAAAATAAAAGAAATTCAACTCCTTAAAGGAACAACAGAATTCCTCAAAACCAATTTGTGTTTCAAAATAATTTGAGAATTATTTATTTCCTCTCCATTTATAATCTTTATAAGCATTCTCGCCGCAATAGCACCTATTTCATACATAGGCTGTGACACAGTAGTAAGAGCCGGTCTTGTAGCTTCCGACAAATCAATATTGTCAAATCCAATTACAGAAACATCCTCCGGGCAGGAAAGCCCTTTATCAAACACAGCATTTATAGCCCCCATAGCCATGATATCGCTTATTGCAAAAATAGCAGTAGGAGTAATCTCTCCTTTTAGCATCTCCATAGCGGCCTTGTAGCCGCCTTTATACTTGAAATTCGCCTCTTTTATAAGTTCTTCATAAATTGTAAGCCCATTGTCAATAAGTGCCTGCTTGTAACCTTTTAGCCTATCTACACTGTCTATAGTTTCTTTCATATCATCTAAAGGTCCGTGAATAATACCTATCCTTTTATGGCCAAGTGAAATTAAGTAATTTACCGCATCATAAGCCGCTTTAAAATTGTCAATTCCAACATAAGGGACATCAAATTTTGTAGTCCTGCCTGCCAAGACCACTTTTAAATTGCTGTTTTTAAAAACCTCGTAATGCTCCTCTGAAAAATAATCGCAGTGAAATATTACGCCATCTACCCACCTGTTTTTCAACATATCTATATATTGAAACTCTTTTTCTCTTTTATTATCTGCGTTGCAAAGTATAATGTTATACTTGTAAATATTGCAAACGTCTTCGATACCCCTTACAACCTCTGCATAATAAGGGTTTGATATATCTGGCACAATCAAACCAATAGTATTTGTCTTTTTCATTGCCAGGCTTCTCGCCGGCATACTGGGCTTATACCCCAGTTCTTCTGCTGCTTTTAAAACTTTTTCCCTAGTTTTTTCACTTACCCAGGGACTGTTGTTGAATACCCGCGATACTGTCGCAATTGAAACCCCTGCTAATTTTGCTACATCATCTATTGTAGCCATCTCAACACCCTTTTCCAGATTTACTGTAACCGCTTACAGTTATATTATATTATCATCTTCACAACATTTCAAGAGGAATTTATAAAAAATTATTCCCCTTCTTAAAAGGGGAATTTAATCCAATAGTTCCACTATCTTGCCTGCCTCTGTCATATCTTTTAAAATCAAATCCGCCTCTTTTACTGTCTCAGGATTGCCTACTCCAACCGCAAACATCCCTGCCCTTTTTATAGCAGTGATACCCGCAGCAGAGTCCTCTATCCCTATACATTTTTCAGGAGAAATTCTAAGGTGTTCTGCTGCATTTAAAAATATCTCGGGATCAGGTTTACCGCGCTTTATTTCATTGGCATCCACAATATAGTCAAATTTGTCTTTTATCTTCAAATTTTCAACTACAGTAAAGGCATTCTTGCTAACTGATGCAATTGCCGTCTTAATTCCTCTTTTTTTAAGCTCTTCAATAAACTCTTTTACTCCTGGAAGCAAATCCTCTGGAGTAATTTTTTTAATCATCTCTTTGTAGTATTCATTCTTCTTATTTGCAAGGTACTCTTTTTCATCTTGAGAATACTGTTTTTGGCTCCTTTCCAGAATTATCTCTAAAGACTCTAACCTGCTCACTCCCTTTAACCTCTCATTTATCACTTCATCAAAATATATTCCCAGCTCATCGGCAAGTTTCTTCCATGCAAGGTAGTGATACCTTGCCGTGTCTGTTATCACTCCATCTAGGTCAAAAATTACTGCTTCATATTTTGACATTTTAATCCTCCTTTATAAATTATTTTAAGCCAGTTGTTGCAATACCTCTAACAAAATATCTCTGGAATATGAGGAAGATTACTATAGTTGGCAATGTCAAAAGTATTGCTCCTGCCATCACTTGATTCCAGAATTGGTAGTACTGCCCATAAAAAGAGTTAAGACCTACAGGTAGTGTATACATGTCACTAGTGGATGTCAAGAGGCTAGGCCACAAAAAGCTATTCCAATTACCAGTAAACATAAAAATGAATTGAGTTGCAAGAGCAGGTTTAGACAAAGGCAAAACTATTTTAAAGAAAATCCCAAATCGTGACAAACCGTCAATTGTAGCTGCTTCTTCTAACTCTTTGGGAAGAGATAAGAAAAATTGCCTCATTAAAAATATTCCAAAATTGCTGGTCAAAAACGGAATTGTAAGACCCATGTAAGTGTTTACCCAGCCTAATTTGCTGAGAAGGATATAAGTCGGCACCATCACTACCTGTCCTGGCACCATCATGAGAGCAAGCACAACCATAAACAATAAATTTCTTCCAGGAAAATTTATTCTTGCAAGTGCATACCCTGCCATAGAATTAAACAGCATATTTCCAAACGTCACTATAGCTGCAACTATAGCACTATTTATAAACCATCTCAAAAAGGGAAATTTTGTGATTATCATTTTATAGTTATCTAAAGTTAAATGCTTTATATTTACAACAAAAGTATTTAATTCACTGGTGGGTTTTAGAGATGTTATTATAGACCAAATAAAAGGGCCAAGTGTAATTACTGCATATCCTACTACAACGGTATAAAATAAAAACCGCAACACCTTTTTCATCTATTGCCACCTCCTAATAGGTTTCTTCTTTGAAAAGCTTTCGCTGTATAAGAGTCAATATCAAGATTATTACAAATAATACAAAAGCCATAGCTGAAGCGTAACCCATGTTAAAATCTCTAAATC
>LDZP01000093.1_pt1 | contig 64837 bp, 57 predicted proteins | sample 615351 | NCBI WGS metagenome assembly LDZP01 (sample SAMN03408296, study PRJNA278302) | terrestrial metagenome | isolation source: oil reservoir sample I1 | place: USA: Alaska, North Slope, Ivishak formation | collected 2013
TGAGTTAGTGCGCCAGCTTGAGTACAAAGCGGCTTGGGCAGGGCGGCAATTTGTCCAGATCGACCGTTTTTACCCCAGCAGCAAGCGCTGCCATGGCTGCGGCTTTGTGATGGCATCGCTGCCGCTAAATATTCGCACCTGGGACTGCCCAGACTGCGGTACCCAAGGCATAGATCGTGACCTCAATGCCGCCCGCAACATCCTACAAGCCGGCACCGTGCTATTAGCCGGTGCCGAGAGTTGACGTCAATACCGAGGGGCACTCGGAAATTAACGCCTGTGGAGTTTGTGTAAGACCGGCAATGCCAAGGCATTGAAGGCAACGGACGACGAAGCAGGAACCAGGGAGGTAACGACCTGGGAATCCGCCACTACCATCTCTGATTTAGTGGTCGGAGGATGTCAAAGCCACATTAATTCAGAGCTTTAAATAATTTAGCGCTTAAATAAAACGAGGAGTGCGATTGAATGGATGGGGTTAAGCATATTATTGCAGTGGCATCGGGTAAGGGCGGCGTAGGCAAATCCACCGTTACCGTCAACCTAGCGTTAGCGCTGGCGGCACAGGGTTACCGTGTGGGCGTTCTTGATGCCGATATTTACGGCCCTAGCCAGGCACAAATGCTCGGCGTTAAAGAAGGTGTGCGCCCGCAGGCGGCGGGTAATGACAAATTTCTGCCGTTAGAAGCACATGGTATTCAAGCTATGTCGATGGCGTTTATGGTCAACACCCGCGAGCCGATGGTATGGCGCGGGCCGATGGTCGTGGGTGCGTTTCAGCAGATGCTGACGCAAACCCAGTGGGATAATCTTGATTTTCTGTTGATCGACATGCCCCCAGGCACTGGTGATATCCAGCTGACGCTGGCGCAGAAAGTGCCAGTAGCCGGGGCGGTGATTGTGACTACCCCGCAGGATATTGCGTTACTAGATGCCCGTAAAGGGATCGAAATGTTCCGCAAGGTTAATGTGCCAGTGCTGGGTGTGGTGGAAAATATGAGCCTCTACCACTGCGAAAACTGTGGCCATGAAGCGGCTATTTTCGGCACTGGCGGTGGCGAAAGCATTGCGCAAGAATACGATACCCAAGTGCTGGGTCGGCTGCCACTGACGCTTTCTATCCGTGAACTAACGGATTCGGGGCGCCCGAGTGTGGTGTCTGAACCTGATGGGGCGGTGAGTCAAACCTTTGCGGCGATCGCCAAAAAAGTCGCTGAAGCGGTTAGCGCGAACCAAGACGACGGCCCAACTATTTCCTTTAGTGAGTGATAACGACATAAATGAGTATCAAATCTGATAATTGGATTCGTCGCATGGCTAAAAGCGACGCGATGATCGAGCCGTTTGAAGCCGAGCAAGTGCGTTATGTGAACGATCAGCGCGTAATTTCCTACGGCACCTCAAGCTACGGTTATGACGTGCGCTGCGCGGATGAATTCAAAGTCTTTACCAATATTCACTCGGCGATTGTTGACCCTAAAGCATTTGATGCAAAAAGCTTCGTCGATATTAAGGGCGATGTGTGCATCATTCCGCCCAACTCATTCGCTTTGGCGCGCACGGTGGAGTACTTCCGTATTCCCCGAAATGTGCTGACTATTTGCCTGGGTAAATCCACCTACGCACGCTGCGGCATTATCGTTAACGTGACGCCGCTGGAGCCCGAGTGGGAAGGCCACGTTACTTTGGAATTTTCTAATACCACCAATTTGCCAGCGAAAATCTATGCCCACGAGGGCGTTGCGCAGATGCTGTTCTTAGAGTCCGATGAAGTGTGCGAAACCTCCTATAAAGACCGCGGCGGGAAGTACATGGGCCAGCGTGGCGTTACCCTACCGCGCACCTAGCGGTACGAGATGCCCTGCTAAAAAACGTCTTACTAAAAAAGCGCCTCACGGCAAAACCGTAAGGCGCTTTTTGGTGCTTGCTATGACGAAATCGCTTTAGCCCTATGGCTCTTCGTCGAGCTCCTCATCAAGCTCTTCAGCGGCATCGGCGTGGGAAAGCCGCATGCCATGTTCCGGCAGCAGATGACCGTCCATTTTGGCGCCTTCGGCGCTGAACTGCAGTCTGCCTTCCAAAAACCACTGCACCGCAATGGGGTACAGCAGATGTTCCCGTGAGCGCACTTTTTCTTGCAGTGTTTCCACCGTGTCGTCAGCGCTGACCTGCAGCTCTGCTTGCAGTACCACCGGGCCGCCGTCTAGCTCTTCCGTCACGAAGTGAACGCTACAGCCGTGGCGTTCAACGCCGTCTGCCAGTGCACGGGCATGGGTGTTGAGCCCTTGATAATCCGGTAGCAGCGAAGGGTGGATATTCAGCAGGCGACCCAAAAAGCGCTGCACAAAGCGAGGCGTCAAAATACGCATAAAACCTGCCAGAACAATCAGGTCCGGCTCGTGGCGTTCAATCACTTTGATCAACGCGCCATCATAGGCATCGCGGCTATCGTATTCCCGGTGGGGCAGCGCGACCGCTTCGATGCCCGCTTCATGGGCGCGCTTCAAGCCATAGGCGTCAGCGACATTGGAAATCACTGCGACAATCTCACCGCCGCCTAATCGGTCGTGGGACTGAGCATCAATCAGCGCCTGTAGATTGCTGCCACTGCCTGAAATAAGCACCACGATACGCCGTGCGCCGAGGGGTTCTGGGGTAATGTCTTTAATGGTGTCGCTTTGATAGTCCGTATTAAGATAGTCCGTATTGGTCATGCCGAGAGGTTCTCCAGAATAACGGCTTCCTCTTGACGCTTAACGATCTGGCCAAGGCGATAAACGGATTCGCCTTCGGCGTTCAGATGAGCGATGGCTTGCTCAGCTTGATCTTGTGGCACCACAACGACCATGCCAATACCGCAGTTAAGTACGCGATGCATTTCGGTTTCGTTAACGTTGCCGTGGGCTTGCAGCCAGTCAAACACGGCGGGGCGCTGCCAGCTGTTAATATCAATATGCGCCGCGAGATCATCGGGTAGCACGCGAGGGATATTTTCCAGCAGCCCGCCACCGGTAATGTGCGACAGGGCGTGTACGGCGATATCGCTACCGCGCATCAAAGAGAGCAGTGATTTCACATAAATGCGGGTAGGTGCCATGAGCGCATCGCCCAGAGTGCTGCCTTCGATGTCGGTGTCTAACGATGCATTGCTGACCTCGAGGATTTTACGAATCAGCGAATAGCCGTTGGAGTGTGGCCCGGATGAAGCAAGCCCCAGGATGACATCGCCTTCAGCGACTTTGCTGCCATCCAAGATGTCTGCTTTTTCAACCACACCGACACAAAAGCCAGCCAAATCATAATCGCTGCCTTCATACATGCCTGGCATTTCGGCCGTTTCGCCGCCTACCAAGGCGCAGCCAGCCAGCTCGCAGCCAGCGCCAATGCCGGTAACAACATCAGCCGCAATATCCACATCAAGCTTACCCGTGGCATAGTAGTCAAGAAATAGCAGCGGTTCGGCGCCGGCCACGATCAGGTCGTTGACGCACATGGCGACTAAATCAATGCCAATGGTGTCGTGTTTGCCAAGATCCATGGCCAAGCGCAGTTTAGTGCCTACGCCATCAGTACCTGAAACAAGCACGGGTTGCCGATAGCCAGTTGGTATTTCACATAGCGCACCAAAGCCACCTAGCCCGCCCATTACTTCAGGGCGCGTAGTGCGTTTGGCAACGTGTTTGATGCGGTCAACCAGGGCGTTACCGGCATCAATATCGACGCCTGCATCCTTATAGCTGAGGGAAGGAGTAGCCGAAGAAGAGGAGGTCTCGGTCATGACAGATCCTGTGAAGCAAATAGCGGTGCTGGTAGTGCTGGCGACATAGGCCAGTGCTGGGCTTAACTTCAGCGGATTGTAACACTCAGCGGCGCAGGTCGCACCGCTGTCACGCATAATGCAAAGCTTACGAGCGAGTTTCGTTCATATCCGGCATAGTAAGTAAAAGCGATCGGATTAAATCTTGGGTTGAGAGGGAACTATGCGGAATTCTTGGTGGGGTGTCCTTTTTTTAGTAGTGATTGGCGGTTTGATCTATTTGTTAGATGCGGTACTGATGCCTTTTATTGCTGGGATGATTCTCGCTTACCTAGCTGACCCGCTGGCTAACCGGTTCCAACGCTGGGGCATGAACCGGCCATTGGCGGTGAGTAGCGTGTTTTTAGTGCTGTTAATCGTACTGGTAGTGAGTTTACTGATATTAATACCGCTGCTTGTTCAGCAGCTTAAACAGCTGGGCGAGGCAATCCCGGGTATTTTCACTTGGGTCGAAAGTACCCTCGCCCCGCAAGTGCAGGTGTGGACAGGTTATGACTTAACCGCAGAGTTAACCAACGCGCGCGAGACGCTGGTCGAAAACTGGCGCGATGCTGGCGGATATTTAGCCCAGGCGCTAGGCCAGATTGGCCGTTCAGGTATGGCCTTTGCGTCATGGATCACTTATGTGGCGTTAATTCCTGTGGTGACGTTCTATTTGTTGCTGGACTGGAACCGGCTGCTGACCAATATCGGAAACCTGGTGCCACGCCAGTGGACCAGCGATACCTTTCGGTTGGCGCGCCGCTGCGATGAAGTGCTGTCGTCATTTTTACGCGGACAGTTGCTGGTAATGATGTGTTTAGGGATTATTTATGCGGTCGGATTAACGCTGATGGGGCTTAACTTTGGCCTATTAATTGGTGTTGTGTCTGGCTTAGTGAGTATTGTGCCGTTTTTGGGCTTTATCGTTGGGCTGATTATTGCCGTTGTTGTTGCGCTGTTTCAATTTGGAACGTGGTGGGGCGTGGTTGGCGTTATCGCCGTTTTCAGTGTCGGACAAATCGCAGAAAGCGTGGTGCTGCAGCCTAAACTGCTAGGCGATAAAATTGGCTTGCACCCTGTTGCGGTCATTTTTGCCGTGCTTGCGGGGGGCAGTTTGTTCGGGCTAACCGGTGTACTGCTGGCACTTCCAGTCGCTGCTGTCATTCTCGTGCTGCTTAAGGAAGTAAAAATTCGCTACCAGGATAGTGAGCTATATAACGATAGGCGCACGAAAATACTTGAGGATAGTTCTTCGCACTATGATGAGCGCGGACACCATGATGAACGGGAGTCTCCATGAGCCGAATACCGGCACAGCTTCCCTTAGGGATTGGGCTGCGTGACGATGCCACCTTTGATAACTACTACGCAGCGCGAGCGAATGCGCCGCTGGTAGAGCACCTGACGCAGCAGTTAAAGCCTCAGGGTGAGCAGTTCTTATACCTGTGGGGTGCGCCAGGAGTGGGTCGAAGCCACTTGCTTCAGGCGGCCTGTCACGCAGCGTCAGATGTAGACAAACGAGCGCTCTATTTACCGCTGAATGACTTAGGCCACTTCCCGCCATTGATGCTGGAAGATATAGAGCGTTTGGATCTTGTGGCGATTGATGATTTGGAGTGTGTGATTGGCCGTAAACGTTGGGAGGAGGCGCTTTTTCACGCCTTTAACCGGCTAAGAGATGCGGGTAAAAAATTGGTTATTGTTGCCAGCGCCTCGCCGCGCCAGTTAAACGTGGTGTTGCCTGATCTAGCCTCGCGTTTGACCTGGGGAGTGACGTTTCATGTTCATCCGTTAGCAGATGATGAGCGTTTAGAAGCTCTGAAGCTGCGTGCTAGCGTGAGAGGAATGCAGCTGCCCGATGACGTGGGGCGCTATATTTTGCATCGTGGCCCGCGTGAGTTAGGAGAGCTGTGCCGGGCGGTAGAAACCCTGGATAGAGCATCGCTTTCGGCCAAGCGTAAATTGACGATTCCGTTTGTGAAATCTGCCCTCAATTGGTGAAATAGCGAGTGTGATACTGACGAAAACGCCCCTGTCAGCGAGGGCTGACAGGGGCGTTGGTTATCCGCTTGTTAGGCGAATTAAGCTGTTTTGCTCATCTTGCTAGCGGCAGTTTGCGCTTGCTTGACGTTGGCTTCGGTAATTTTCTGGCTTTGCTGGATGAAGTCTTGCTGTAAAGAGACTACTTTATCGGTATCGCCTTTAACACGCTCAACCAGTTCTTTAGCCACTTTTTGCTGGCCTTCCATGTAGCTGCGCAGACCTTCAGCGTCTTTCACTTCCATCATTTGACGCATTTGCGCAATGCCGGTATCAACGTAGGCTTTGCTGGCATCCATTTGGGCGTTAACCATTTTTTCAGTGTAATCAACGCTGAGTGCCATGTAAGCACGTACAGGTGCCATAAACATGTTGTCAAACTGCTGAGTCATTTCGTTAGTATTTAATGTGCGCATCGTCATACCCTCCAGGGTTGCATCAGTATTGCGATAAGCAGCTATCCAGAGGTTTGGCGCTGCTTTGTAAGTGGTTAGCTTTATTAGCTATCTTGCGGTGCAGCATAACAAGGTTATTTGTGCAGTGCAATATATTTGTGCGGTGCAACATATCTGCGCGGTATTTGTCTCATTGATGGGAGGACGAACAATGGCTACACGTATAGAGCGCGATAGCATGGGCGAACTGGAAGTGCCGGCAGAGGCGCTTTACGGCGCACAGACCCAGCGCGCCATCAATAACTTTCCTGTTTCTCATACCCCCATGCCCACGGCCTTCATTCATGCGGTTACCCGGATTAAGCTTGCGGCAGCGCGTGCTAACCAAACCTTAGGCGGGCTTGATAGCGCGCGCGGGGAGGCCATTCAAAAAGCTGCTCGTGACGTATTAACCGGCAGGCACGACCAACAATTTCCCATTGACGTATTTCAGACAGGGTCGGGCACTTCGACCAATATGAATGTCAACGAGGTATTGGCGACACTGGCCAGCCGTGAGGGCGTTGAGGTAACGCCGAATGACCACGTTAATATGGGCCAATCGAGCAATGATGTGATTCCTACGGCGATTCATCTTTCGGCAGCTATTGCCGTGCATGAGACCCTGCGGCCAGCGCTTGTTCATCTGCGCGATACGATTAATCATCGCGCCAGCGAGCTAAGCCATGTGGTTAAAACCGGCCGCACGCACCTGATGGATGCCATGCCGCTACGGATGGATCAAGAGCTGGGCGCTTGGTCGAGCCAGTTAAATCAAGCCATTGAACGATTCGATAGCGCTATGAAAAGGCTGTGCCGTTTAGCGCAGGGCGGGACCGCTGTGGGCACCGGTATTAACGCACCGAGCGGGTTTGCAGAGCAGGTCGCTCAAGAGCTAAGCGAACAAACAGGGCTAATGTTTACGCCTAACGATAGCTTTTTTGCCAGTCTCTCTTCACAAGATGCGGCGGTGGAGCTTTCAGGGCAGTTAAAAGGCTTGGCCTGCGTGATGATGAAAATTGCCAATGACCTGCGCTGGATGAATTCCGGGCCACTGGCAGGGCTGGGTGAGATTGAGCTAGAGGCGCTGCAGCCCGGTAGCTCGATTATGCCCGGAAAGGTGAACCCAGTGATTCCTGAGTCAGCTGCTCAGGCGGCTGCGCAGGTCATTGGCCTGGACGCGGCGATTACCGTGGCAGGGCAAAGCGGCAATTTTCAGCTTAATGTCATGCTGCCACTTGTTGCCTCCAATTTACTCACGTCAATCAGCTTGATGAGTAATACCGCTCGGTTGCTTGCTGACCGTGCGATTGCCACCTTTAAGGTGCGTGAAGACAACCTGAAAGCCCCGCTGGCGCGTAATCCTATGTTAGTGACAGCGTTAAATGGCGTGATTGGCTACAACGCTGCCGCCGCCATTGCTAAAGAGGCGTATCAGGCGGGGCGGCCAATTATTGATGTGGCAGAAGAAAAGACAGAGCTAGGCCGAGAAGCCCTGGAACGGTTACTCGACCCGTCAGTGTTAACTCAGGGAGGTATCCCCAAGTAACACGGTTTAGGTCTCTTGCTGCTTAGGTCTCTTGCTGTTCGGTTTTACCTTGCTGAATGGTTTCGCTAGCTTCACTGCGTTCTTCGGCATTCGCTTCGGGTGTTTCATGCTCATCTTGGCGTGAAGGGCGATAGCGAAACGTCGCCAGAATAGGGAAGTGGTCTGAGCCGAAGTACTCAAGGCGCTTCATGCCCACCAGAGTGAAGTGTTCGGTCACAAAAACGTGATCAAGAGGCCAGCGTAACATGGGGTATTTGGCATGGAAAGTGCTGAAAAAACCTCGCCCACGGCGTGGGTCAAGCATGCCACCAATACGGCAAAAAAGCCGTGTCGTGCGTGACCACGCCACATCATTGAGATCCCCAGCCACCAGCGTTGGTTGAGGGTCTTGGTGAATCTTCTTGCCGATTAATAGCAGTTCAGCATCGCGCCAAAGGGATTTCTCACTTTCGCTAGGAGCAGGAGGGCGCGGGTGAAGGGCGTAAAAACGAATGCTATCGCCGTTAGCCAGTGTCACGCGGGTATGAATAGACGGAATGTCATCCTGAATTAGCCACTCAACGGAGGTGTTACTAAGCTCCAGATGCGAGTAGAAGTGCATGCCATAAAGGTTGTCTAGCGGAATTTTGACGCTGTTTGGCCATTGGGCTTCCAGGGCGGGGTCGAGCTGGTCTTGCCACCACTGATCAGACTCTAGTGTCAGGATAATGTCAGGCTGATGCTGTTTAATCATATCAATGAGCGGTTGAGCCTGCCGGTTTGGCGTCAACACATTGGCGATCAGCAGTGTAATGGTGCTGTCTTCGCTATCGCCCTTGGCTGCCTGAACTTGAACAGGCCAAAGCGGTGTCCAGGGCAAAATGTAGCTGATTTGAATGAGCAGGGTGATGCCCGTTGCTCCCAGCGCTACCCATTGCCATACCCCAGGTTCTACAAAAATTATGGCTAGCAATAAGTCAGCTAAAGCAAGGTACGCGATTTGCAGACGTGGAAATTCGAAACTGCGTATCCACCACCAGTGTAATTCGATGCGCGCGATGAGCGTGGCTAATAACAGCACGACGGCGATGCTTCCTAGCACAGGACCGAGCATGGTTTACCTCTCTAAAATGACGCCAACGTGCAGAAAGGCTTAGCCTAGCGCTATAGAGAGGTAGGTGTCGAATTAAGATGCTTTATGTCGCTACCTTCTCAGCGCAGAGCAAGGCGTTAGTGAAGGGGAAATAGCTTGCAATTCAGTAGTAAGGGGGTAAAATACGCATCCGTTGCCTGGGGTGAAAGTGCCTACAGCAGGACCATAGCTCAGTTGGTTAGAGCGCCACGTTGACATCGTGGAGGTCGGCGGTTCAAATCCGCCTGGTCCTACCAGATTTATGACAGCCAAGTTTTATGACAGCACAGCTTCAGACGACTTAGATGCGTTAGCCCAGTTTTGTAACACAAGCTTCTAGGACCATAGCTCAGTTGGTTAGAGCGCCACGTTGACATCGTGGAGGTCGGCGGTTCAAATCCGCCTGGTCCTACCAATTCTATTTGAAAGCGCCCAATGCCTACTGCATTGGGCGCTTTTATTTGCGCGCTAAACTGGCTCGATGGTGAGATCTGGCAGGTCGGTTTGACGCATAAAGGTGGCAACCAGCGCTTCAATACCGGCTTGATCCTGCTGGGTGAAGCGCGCATGAAGCGGGCTATCTAAGTCAAGCACGCCCCACAGGCGGTCATTGACCACGATGGGAACCACTAACTCAGATTGGGAATTGGCATCGCAAGCAATGTGGTCAGCCACTGCGTGTACGTCATCCACTCGCTGTGTGGTTTGCTGGCGAGCAGCCGCACCGCACACGCCTTTACTAAAGGGAATGGGGTGGCAGGCTGGCAGCCCTTGAAACGGCCCCAGGCTAAGCACATCAGGCTGGCGATGAAGATAAAAGCCAGCCCAGTTTAGGTTGCTAAGCTGCTGCTGAATAAAAGCGCATGTTTGTGCGCTGTTGGTCAGCCAGTCCCGTGTGTCGAGTAATGCTTCAAGCTGGCGATTAAGCAGCGGGTAATCCACGGTAGCTTGCATATATGTCCTTAGCTATACAGCGCAACAGGCCGGCGCTTTTTATGAGCGCCGGCCTGATTGGTTTTTTACAGCGTTTCCACTCACTAGCGTTGCTACTAGGTAGTCGTTACTCAGCGGTTATTACCCAGCAGTGGTTACTCAATCCAGCCGGGAACCGCAGCGCCTTTAAATAGCTCTTCGGCTTTTTCGATGACTTCATCGCGCTGGTAAGCATCGACCAGTTGGCGAATCTCTTCACGCTCTTCATCACCACCGCGTACAGCGATTAGGTTGACGTAAGGAGATTCGGGGCCTTCCTTGATCAAGGCGTCATCTAGGCTTAAGCCCGCTGGTTGAGCAAAAGTATTGTTGATGAACGCCATATCGACATCGGGCAGCACGCGGGGCAGCTGGGCTGCTTCAATTTCGCGGAAGCGGAAATCGCGTGGGTTCTCGGCGATATCAATCGGGGTGGCTTCCAAGAACTCGGGATCATTGAGGGTGATCAGGCCTTTGTTGTGCATCAGAATGAGCGCACGGCCTTCATTGGAAGGGTCGTTGGGCAGAGCGATCAGCGCGCCGTCAGGCAGATCATCAATGCTGTCATACTTTTCTGAGTAGGCACCAATCGGGTAAACGAAGGTGTAGCCTGCAATGGCTAAATCATAACCACGGTCATTGACCATTGATTGCAGGTAAGGCTCATGCTGATAAGCGTTAGCGTCTAAGCTGCCATCCGCCAAGGCGGCATTGGGGGTTACATAATCAGTGAACTCGATGATCTCGACGTCCAGGTTATATTCTTCTTTGGCAATGCGCGCAGCCACTTCCATGACTTCTGTTTCAGGGCCGGCAACGGTGCCCATTTTGATACTGCGCGTTTCGGCGTTGGCAACGTTAATCGCCAGAGCTAAGGCGGTAAAGCTGCCAATAATCAATTTTTGCATGGATTCTCTCCAGTGGCGTTGTTCGTGAATCGCTCAATAGTGCAGTAATAAAAAATAGATGTCTAATGCGTTTTGGTTATATTCAATAGAAGCCACTGAAAGGGCTTATTTGCGGTCACTTTTGCGAACCAAGTAGTCGCCCAGGCTCTGAAAGCCTTGCACCATCACTACCAAAATGACGACGGTAATTAACATAATAGTTGGGTTAAAGCGGTTATAGCCGTAGCGAATGCCTAAGTCACCCAGGCCACCGCCACCCACGGCACCCGCCATCGCGGAGTAGCTGACCAGCGTAACAACGGTAATGGTTAAACCTGTGATAATACCGCCCCTCGCTTCTGGAATCAGCACCTTGCAAATGATTTGCCATGGGGTTGCGCCCATGGATTGGGCGGCCTCAATTAACCCCGGCGAAAGTTCATTAAGCGCCCCTTCAACCAGCCGAGCAACGAAGGGAATAGCCGCAATAGTGAGCGGAACCGATGCAGCGTTAATGCCAATCGAGGTGCCGACTAACATGCGGGTGAAGGGTATGATGGCCACCATCAAAATAATAAACGGAATCGAGCGGCCAACGTTGGTGATAATGCTTAGTGCCTGGTTAAGCACGGGCTTCGCTAATATTTGCCGTGGGCGAGTAACGTAAAGCATCACCCCTAATGGTAGTCCCACCAGCGTCGAAATCACCCCAGAAACCGCCACCATATAAAGGGTATCCAGCGTGGCCTGTAAAACAAGATCAAACATTGCGCTGGACATGGCCAAGTACCTCTACCTGTAGTTGATGTGATTTAAGATAGCTCATGGCCTGCTGAGTTTGAGTCGGCGTGCCCAGTAGCTCAGCAATCATTAGCCCCAGTGTGCGCTCTTGAATCGACTCTACTTTGGCTTGCAGAATGCTGACATCAACGCCGCACTCGCGAGCTAGGCGCGAGATTAAAGGAGTAGAAACCGCATCACCGGAAAAGGTTAACCGCACGACAGGATGGGTGTTTTCGCCCGCTTTATCGCTCAGTCTTTCTATGAGCTCTTTAGGCGGCGTTAACTGCAAAAAGTCGTTTAGAAACTCCCGGCCAAGCTGCGTGCGCGGGGCGGTAAAAAAATCGCCAACTTCGGCATCTTCTACCAGTTCGCCGTCTGAGATCAGGCTGACCCGATGGCAAATCGATTTAACCACCTCCATCTCATGGGTAATCAGTAAGATGGTAATGCCAAGCTGATGATTAATGTCGCGCAAAAGCTCCAGTATTGAACTGGTGGTTTGCGGGTCTAGCGCGGAGGTCGCCTCATCGCACAGCAGTACCTGAGGCTCGCTTGCCAACGCTCTGGCAATCGCCACCCGCTGTTTTTGACCGCCAGAAAGCTGAGCAGGGTATTGATTCGCTTTATCGGCAAGGCCAACCAGCTCCAATAACAACGTGACGCGATCACGAACCGTGGCGCGCTTTTGCCCCATTAGCTCAAGCGGTAGGGCAACGTTGTCGAAAACGGTACGTGTGGTCAGCAAATTGAAGTGCTGAAAAATCATGCCAATGCGGTGGCGCGCCCGATTAAGGGCGGCATTGCTCAAGCGCGTCATTTCTTGGCCATCGACTTTAACGCTGCCGCTGGTAGGGCGCTCTAGCAGGTTAACGCAGCGAATCAGCGTTGACTTGCCTGCGCCTGATAGGCCAATGACGCCATGAATAGTGCCTTTAGGGACGATGAGGCTGACATCTTTGAGCGCATGAATAGCGTTTGAGCCATTATCGCTGTCTTTACTAGAAGCGGCGTTACTAACACGGGTGTTACTCGAGCGGGTATTGCTAAAATAAATTTTACTGACGTTGCTAAGTTCAATCATAGCGTCTGCCTTGCAGGTAGGCCGAAGACGGGGTGCGAGAGTGCAAGTATGCGAGAGTGCTGGTATTGGGAAGTGCAAGCATAGAGCGGAGGGTATAAAAAGGCCATCCTTGCAGATAACCACCAACGCTGTGCAGGCGCTTTTAGCTGTAACAATTAGCTGTAAAAAACAGGCGCGTGACTCTAAAGATAGCCACCTGGTTTGTCAATTAATGGCCGCTATTTTTATCGCTGATAGGTTGTTGACGGGCAGTGTTCACCAATATAGATGATGTTTAGGGTGCACAATGATGAGGTGCCGGTAGTAAGCTTGCCGCACTGAAGGCTTGATTTTAAGGCTAATATTTAAGGCTGATAGGAGAAGGGCGTTATGTTTACCGGTATTGTGCAAGGCGTGGCTCAGGTAGTGGCAGTTCACGAGCTAGAGGAGTTTCGTACTCACGTAATCGAAATGCCACCTTCGATGCGAGAAGGGCTGGAAATAGGTGCATCGGTTGCCCACAACGGTGTCTGTTTAACGGTAACCGCGATTGAAGGCGATCGCGTTAGCTTTGACTTAATGCGTGAAACACTGCGACTGACCAACCTGGGTGACATCACGCCAGGGGAGTTCGTCAATATTGAGCGTGCAGCGCGTTTTGGTGATGAGATTGGCGGTCATTCCATGTCAGGCCATATCATTGCTATGGCTAAAGTAGTGGCTATTGAAGAAGCACCGAACAACCGTCGGCTATGGTTTTCGCTGCCACAAAAATTTGGTCGGTTCGTGTTTGAAAAAGGCTACATCGGCGTGGATGGTATTAGCTTAACCATCGGCGACGTGCGCAAGTCTGCGGGTGAAAGCGTTGAGTTTTGCGTCAATCTGATTCCAGAGACGCTGTCGCGTACTACCCTTCAAGACCGAACGCTGGGGAGCCAGGTTAATATCGAAATTGATCCACAAACTCAGGTAATTGTTGAAACGGTTGAGCGCATACTGGCGCAATAAAGTGGTCGCTATGCTGAGGCGCTCGCATCATGGGAAGCCTTTCGGTAATATGTGCGGCTTTTCTCGGCACCAGGTCGCCTGCAAACGCAGCGTTAGCGCGAAGGATAATAAGTTTCATGAAACGTCTGGATAACTATTTCAAGCTCACCGAGCACAATACCGACATCAAGACAGAAGTTATCGCCGGGATCACCACGTTCCTGACGATGGCCTACATCATTTTTGTTAACCCCAGCATTCTTTCAGAAGCCGGCATGGACTACGGCGCCGTATTTGTCGCTACCTGTTTAGCCGCCGCGCTTGGTTGTTTGATAATGGGGCTGTGGGCTAATTATCCTATTGCTCAGGCGCCCGGCATGGGGCTTAACGCTTTTTTCACCTACGGCGTTGTGCTGGGCATGGGCTATACCTGGGAAGCAGCGTTAGGGGCGGTTTTCTTCTCTGGCCTGACCTTCTTCGCATTAAGCCTTTTTAAGATTCGGGAGTGGATTATTAACTCTATTCCCATGTCGCTGCGCTTGGGTATTGCTGCCGGTATCGGCCTGTTTTTGGCAATGATTGCGCTGAAAAATGCCGGCATTGTCGTCTCTAATCCGGCGACCTACGTTTCGCTGGGGGATCTTTCCCAACCGTCTGCTATTTACGCACTGCTAGGGTTTTTCGTGATTACCGCGCTTGCGTACCTAAAAGTTACCGGCGCGGTGATGATTGGTATTTTGGGCATCACGGTGATAGCCATGGTGCTTGGCCATAACGAGTACGGCGGCCTGATGTCGATGCCCCCCTCCATTGCGCCGACCTTTATGGCCATGGATTTAGTAGGCGCGCTTGATATTGCCATGCTCAGCGTTATTTTTGCGTTCTTATTTGTGGACCTGTTTGATACCTCGGGCACGCTAGTGGGCGTTGCTCACCGTGGCAAACTGCTGGATAAAGATGGCAAGTTGCCTCGTATTGGCCGCGCAATGATGGCCGACAGTACCGCCTCTATGGCCGGTGCGGCGTTGGGTACCTCTACCACCACCAGTTATATTGAATCAACGGCAGGCATTGCCTCTGGCGGACGCACCGGTTTAACGGCGGTTGTTGTTGCCGGCCTGTTCCTGGTCAGCCTGTTCTTTTCCCCGCTGGCGGGTTCTATTCCGGCTTATGCGACGGCAGGTGCGCTGCTTTATGTGGCGGTTTTAATGGCAGGCAGCTTGGCGCACGCGAATTGGGAAGACCCGACAGACGCAGCGCCGGTGCTGATTGCTGCGCTAGCGATGCCGCTGACGTTTTCGATTGCCGAAGGGATTGCGCTGGGCTTTATCAGCTATGTGGCGATCAAAGCGCTTTCAGGCCGGTTCAGTGATTTGAACCCCGCGGTGATTGTGCTGGCGCTGCTGTTTGCGGCGAGATATCTATTTTTAGGGTGAATATCTTTTAGGGTGAATGTCCCTTACCACTTTTTACTCAATGAGAGACGCGATGAGCATCTACGGCGACTACATTAAGTCTGTTATTCGCACGGTTCCAGACTGGCCTGAGCAGGGCGTGAACTTTCGTGATATTACGCCTTTGTTACAAAATAGCGCGGCTTTTCGCAAGCTGATCGATAGCTTCGTACACCGCTATCAGGAGATGAACCTGGATGCTATCGCGGCCATTGACGCGCGTGGCTTTATTATTGGCGCGCCGCTCGCTTACGAACTGGGCTGCAGTTTTGTCCCCGTGCGTAAGAAGGGCAAGCTGCCCTTCAAAACCATCAGTGAAACGTACACCTTAGAGTACGGCCACTCGGCAGTGGAGCTGCACTCTGATGCCTTTCAGCAAGACGACCGTATTTTGCTGATGGATGATTTGATAGCGACCGGTGGCACGATGCTAGCCGCAGCCAACCTTATTCAGCGTAGCGGTGGCCATGTTGTAGAAACCGCGACGATTATTGATCTGCCTGAATTGGGCGGTTCGCAGAGAATACGCGATGCTGGTTACAGCGTCTTCGCCGTTTGTTCCTTCAACGAAGACGAGTAGCTTTTCGGCAAAGCCAACTAGGTTTTCAGCGAAGACAGCTAACTCCCCATGGGCTGGACTGCTATCCCAAAGAAAGAGGTAATGATGGCCAATCCACTTCCCGATGACTGGCGTCAGTGGCTGGGTAATGAGTTTCAGGCTGACTATATGCGGGCGCTGAAGGCGTTTTTGGCGGAGCAAAAAGCCGCTAAGAAAATTATTTACCCGCACTCTTCACAGTGGTTTCGTGCTTTTGAGCTGACACCGTTGAGTGAAGTGAAAGTGGTTATTTTAGGGCAAGACCCTTACCACGGCCCGAACCAGGCTCATGGGCTGTGCTTTTCCGTACAGCCTGGCGTGCCCGTTCCGCCTTCGTTGGTCAATATCTATAAAGAGCTGGCGACTGATGTCGGCTTTACCCCCGTGCGCCACGGCAACCTAGAGGCCTGGGCGAAGCAGGGCGTACTGCTATTGAACACCTCACTGACTGTGGAACAGGGCAATGCGGCGTCTCATCGCGGTAAGGGGTGGGAGCCGTTTACTGATCGTGTCATAGAGACCGTTAGCCAGCATGCTGCCCCCAGTGTTTTTCTGCTGTGGGGCAGCCATGCTCGCCAAAAGAAAGCACTCATCGACCAGACGCGCCATTTGATACTGGAAGCGCCACACCCTTCACCGCTCTCCGCGCACCGAGGCTTTTTTGGGACGCGGCATTTTTCTCAAGCAAACCAATTTTTACAAGCGCATGGGCGAACGCCAATTGAGTGGCAATTGCCGGAAACTCTTTAACCTCGTAAGTAGTTGCGGGTAGAATGTGCGCAATTTTATGCCTAGCCAGTGCAACCGTAGTTGCCATTCTGAATCTCCTGCAGTGAGGAAGTCCTATGAGTGTTTACGCCATTAACCACCCGCTTGTTCAACATAAGCTGGGTCTGATGCGCGAAGCTGATCTGAGCACTAAGAGCTTTCGTGAGCTGGCAGGTGAAGTCGCTAAGCTGTTGACTTATGAAGCCACTAAAGGGCTGGAGCTGGAAGATCATCAAATTCCAGGATGGAACGGTGAGTTGATTGCGACGCAACGGCTAAAGGGGAAAAAAGTCACCATCGTGCCGATTTTGCGTGCAGGCTTGGGTATGTTGGAAGGCGTGACAGATCTAATTCCCAGTGCGCGGATAAGTGTGGTGGGCCTTTACCGCGATGAAGAGACGCTTCAGCCGGTGCCTTACTTCTCCAAGTTTACCAACGATATCAACGAGCGCATGGCGATTGTGATTGACCCGATGCTGGCCACTGGCGGCTCGATGGTGGCAACGCTTGACATGCTGCGCGAGCGCGGCTGTGAACATATGAAAGTGATTGTGTTGGTAGCAGCGCCAGAGGGAATTAAGCGCGTGCAGGAAGCCTACCCTGATATTGAAATCTATACCGCATCAATTGATGACCGCCTCGATGAAAATGGCTATATCGTCCCCGGATTGGGTGACGCTGGCGATAAGATTTTTGGAACGCGTTAAGCGTTCTTCCTTACCTTGCCCCTTGCGCTTAGCGTCGGGGGCATTTTTTTGTCCCTTTACTTCCCAATCCCCAGGAGTTCTCTGATGAGTGAAACTGCAAGCCAAGCTGAGCCATGGCCAAAGGTGCTGTTAACCGGCGCACAAATGTTGTTTGTTGCTTTTGGCGCGCTTGTATTAGTACCGCTGCTGACCGGGCTTGACCCGAGTGTTGCACTGTTTACAGCAGGCGCGGGTACGTTGGTGTTTCATGCGATTACCAAACAGACCGTGCCGGTGTTTTTAGCCTCCTCCTTTGCCTTTATTGCCCCCATTCAAGGTTCCATTGCAAGCTTCGGTGTTTCTGCCACCATGGGGGGGCTGATGGCGGCAGGGTTTGTCTATGTGGCGATCTCACAAGCGGTGCGGTTAAAAGGAACAGCGTGGCTGAACCGTTTGCTGCCTGCCGTGGTGGTGGGGCCAGTGATTATGGTGATTGGCCTTGCGCTGGCACCGGTGGCGGTGAGTATGGCAACGGGTGAAACCAGCGACAACATTGGTTACGGCGTGGCTATTTTCGTATCAATGGCCAGCTTGCTGGTGACGTTAGTGCTGGCGGTGTTTGGGCGCGGCCTGCTACGCCTGGTGCCCATTATTGGTGGCATTACCACTGGCTATATTTTATCGCTACTAATGGGTGTCGTGGACTTTACCCCGGTGCAAGAGGCAGCGTGGCTATCGGTGCCGAATTTTACAGCACCCACGTTCCACTGGGCCGCGATCCTATTTATGATTCCGGTCGCCATTGCCCCAGCGGTAGAGCACATTGGTGATATGGTCGCCATTGGCTCGGTGACGCGTAAAAACTATCTGGAAAAGCCAGGCTTGCACCGCACCTTGTTAGGCGATGGGCTGGCGACTACGGTGGCTGCTTTGTTTGGTGGTCCCCCGAATACCACTTACTCGGAAGTGACCGGTGCGGTAACGCTAACCCGCGCTTTCAACCCTAAATATATGGTCGTCGCGGCGGTTATCGCCATTATATTGGCGTTTGTTTCCAAGTTGGGTGCGCTACTGCAAACCATTCCTGGCCCCGTCATGGGGGGGATTATGACGCTGCTCTTTGGCTCTATTGCGGTGGTGGGGATGAATACGCTAGTGCGTGCGGGGCAATCGCTGACCGCGCCGCGTAACTTGGTGGTCGTGTCGCTGATTCTGGTGTTTGGTATTGGTGGGATGCAATTCGGCGGTGGGCAGTTTACCTTGCAGGGCGTGAGCTTGGCCGCACTGGTGGGGATTGCGTTAAACTGGCTATTACCCCGCGAGCAAGAGGGCGAGTAAGCCCAGGCGCAGTGCGGTAGCATCCAGTGATCATCAGGAGTATCGGCAGCATGTCTAAACAACTGTCTAAACAACTCGCCGCCCCTTTTCCCGTGTTAGGGGTCGCAGCTTGGAGCGGCACGGGTAAAACCACGCTGTTAGAGAAGCTGCTGCCGCGTTTGGGCGAGCAAGGCCTGCAAGTGGCCGTGATTAAACATGCTCATCACTCTTTCGATGTGGACCAGCCAGGTAAAGATAGCTATAAGCTGCGCAGTGCTGGCGCGGCCCCCATGCTGATTGCTTCCCGTGACCGGTTTGCGCTAATGCAGGAAACGCCCGGCCAGGAAGAGCCTGATTTAGCCCAGTTGCTGGCCATTCTGGTACCGCACAATCCGGATCTGGTCATTGTCGAAGGCTTTAAAGCGTGGCCAATTCCCAAGCTGGTGCTTTACCGCGAGGGCATTGGCGATGCGTCGATTTTATCAGACCCCTGGGTTGAGGCAGTGGCACTCAGTGCGCCTTTGCCCGCTGAGGCCACTGGGTCTGCGGTGTCATTAGAGCTGGATGACAGTGAAGCGATCGCGTGCTGGGTAATCGAGTGGGTACGCACGAAGAATGCCGCGCTGTCTTCACGAACGACTTCAGAACATGAAAGGTAACAACATGCATCTAACCCACCTTAATACCCGCGGCGAAGCCAACATGGTCGACGTTGGCGATAAACAAGAGACTCGCCGAGAAGCCGTCGCTTCAGGGCGCATTGTGATGCAGCCCGAAACGCTAAAACTGTTAAGCGAAGGTGGATTACCCAAGGGTGATGTGCTTGCCACAGCACGTATTGCGGGTATTCAAGCGGCCAAGCGCACCCATGAGCTCATCCCCTTATGCCACGCATTGGCGCTGTCAAAGGTGTCGGTTGAGTTTGACATTGACCTGGCTGAGTCCTGTGTCCATGTCACTTCCCTGTGTCGGCTGAATGGTCGTACTGGGGTAGAAATGGAAGCGCTTACCGCCGTGTCGGTGGCTTGCCTCACGCTTTACGACATGTGCAAAGCCGTTGATAAAAACATGTGTATTGAGGCTATCCAGCTCGACAGTAAGCAGGGGGGGCAGCGTGGCGATTACCAGCGTATTAACGCCCAGGCACCCATTGTGACCGGGGAGGGCGCGGCGGGAGAGGTCAGCGTAGGCGAGCGGTGTACGTCTCCCTGCGTGCGCGTCAAATTCCTTGCAGAACTGCGCGAGCGTTTGGGCGAAAGTGACGCGGTGGTTGGCTTAGACGATTTAGCTAGCCGTGATATCCGCGGATTAAAAGCAGCGCTTGCCCAACGCGATGCGCGTTTTAGCGTGCTGACTGACCAGCGCACGCTGTGTGCTATTAACCAAGTCATGGCCAACGATGATGCATTAGTGACCGATGATGACGAAGTCGCTTTTTTCCCACCGGTCACTGGGGGTTGAGCATGGATATTAACGTAGCGGTACAAGCGGCACCGTTCTCGATGAACTATGGGTATGACGAGACCCTGGCTGGGCGCAGCGATATTGGCGCAGTGGTGAGTTTTACCGGATTAGTGCGCGATTTTAACGAAACGCCTGACGTGACAGGGTTAACGCTGGAACACTACCCTGGCATGACCGAGCGCACGCTGAAAGAAATAGGCGAACAGGCGTGGCAGCGCTGGTCACTGCAGGCGGTGCGGATTATTCATCGCGTTGGATACCTGGCACCGGGTGATCCTATCGTGCGCGTGCTGGTGGCTAGCGCCCACCGCCGCGAAGCCTTTGAAGCCTGTGACTTTATTATGGATTTTCTAAAAACCCAGGCACCTTTTTGGAAGAAAGAACACTCCAACCAAGGCGAGTATTGGGTGAAAGAGCGCGCCTCCGATCAGCAAGACGCCGGGCGCTGGGGTTAAGGCAGCAGCAAAAGCCTAACGATGGGCAGCGCTGTCGAGGGTGAGTGCCTCTGGCATTTCGGCGGCCATTATCTGCAGGTGCACCTCAGGCAGGTGCTGCATATGGTCCGCCAGCCAGCGAATTAACCGCGGCTGTAGCGCCTGGCGTAGGTCGGCGAGGGTTTCTGCAGCAATCTCATCAAGCTGCTCGTCTAGCCAATCGCTAAAGCTATCTTCATCCAGCGGGCTGGTGCCCGAGGCATCCAGCATTAAGCGTCCAATGCGCGCCCAACCAGTGTCTGTGGCGGTAACTGGCAGCGCTAGGTATAAGCTGCCACGACGCGCCTTGTTGGCACCGCTCACTTCCAAGCCTGGGTGGGGCACCACGCTGTTTTGACTGACAATGCAGGGTGGCTGCGGGTAGCGCATTTCGCAATGAAGCCCATGGTTATCAAAGCTGATTAAATCACCGTTGACCGGCGTTAGCGGGGCGCTAATGCCCAGTTGTTGGGCGATGGCTTGATGGGCTTGTTGATGCCGCGCTTCACCATGAACAGGCATCAAATATTTTGGTTTAACCCACTGATAGAGCTTAATTAACTCTTCTTGAGCGGGGTGCCCCGTGGCATGTAGTTCGGGGTGATTGACTTCGTCGAAAAGGCGCACGCCTAGCTGACTTAAGCGTTTTTTCAATTGCTCAATAGGGCGTTCGTTACCCGGAATGGCTTTGGCTGAAAAAATAACGTTATCGCCTGGCTGTAAATCCACAAAGGGATGGCGACCCTGGGCGAGGCGTTGAAGAGCAGCGCGGGGCTCTCCCTGGCTGCCGGTGGCAATAATGACCACTTCATCTGGCGGTAAATAACCGAGGTCGTGATTGGGCACTAATGGCGGTAAATCATCCATATAGCCGAGCCCGCGTGCCACGCTGACCATGCGCTCCATGGAGCGGCCCATTAAGCTAATGCGGCGGCCACACTGCTGCGCTGCGCGGCCAATGGCGAGTACCCGCGCTAAGTTACTGGCGAAGCAGGAGATGACAACGCGGCCCTGGCAGCTGGCGAGCGTTTTCGCCAGTGCGCGGGCGACATCGCCCTCACTGCCGGAGTGGCCGGGCATGGGGGCATTGGTCGAGTCACCGACGACTAAATCGAGCGGCGCAAGCGCTCGGAATTGAGCAGCACTCATCGGTGTGCCGATCAACGGCTCAGGATCGAGTTTCCAGTCGCCGGTGTGTAACACGCGGTAGCCACCGGCCATCATCAATATCGCACAACTTTCGGGAATAGAGTGCGTTAAGGCCAAGTAGCGGAGCGTGAATGGCCCACTTTCCAGCGCCTCGCCAGGTTCAATGACCTGAATGGCCGCGCTGCTCAGCCCGTGCTCAGCGAACTTTAGGCGTAACAGCCCAGCAGCGAGCGGCGTAGCATAAATCGGGCAGTTCCATGTTGGCCATAGCCAGGCAACCGCGCCAATATGATCTTCATGGCCGTGGGTAATAAAGAGTGCTTTAGGGATGATGCCGAGCGCTTTTGGCGTGTCTAGATTAGGCACCTGCAGAGGCGAATTAGGAAGATCCTGGCGAATCATCATGCCGCAATCCACGGCAATCCAATGCTCGTCGTACCCGTAAAGCGTTAGATTCATTCCGATCTCACCGCATCCGCCAAGCGGCAATAAGCGAAGCGGTGGGCGACGACGGGGACGAATTTGAACGCGTGGTGAATGCATCAGTTATGAAAAGCCTAAAAAGTAGTGGCTTAACTATACGGGAAGGCGGGGGCGGCTAACAATCATCTGTGGCCTTCCGATACACTATGCAGCCGAATTATCATGCTAAACCACTGGTTTGTCGTCATTACCGATTCAATAGGTCAAGAGTAGCTAACATGTCGCATTATTATCGTTTGGTGGTGTCCTGCCCTGACCGGGTGGGGATTGTTGCAAGTGTCTCAAGTTTTATTGCCCAGCAGGGCGGCTCAATCACTGAAGCAAGCCAACATTCTGACCTGGAAACCGGCTGCTTTTTCATGCGTTACGAAATTTTAGCGGATTCGGTGGGCATGTCGGCACAGGCGCTGCGAGCGGCCTTTGAGCCCGTGGCCAAAGAGTTCAATATGCAGTGGGCACTGGTTGATACCCAACAGCGCCGCCGGGTTGTGCTGATGGTGTCGCGAGAATCGCACTGTCTCGTCGATTTGCTCTACCGTTGGCAGGCCGGTGAGCTTGACTGCGACATCGTCGGTGTTATTTCCAACCATGACGATATGCGCTCGCTGACCGAGTGGTACGGCATTCCTTACCACCATGTGCCGGTTGACCCTGACAACAAGCAGGCGTCGTTTGCCAAGGTACAAGCTGAAATCGATAGCGCGCGCGCTGACTGCGTGGTGTTGGCGCGTTACATGCAGATCCTTCCGCCGGAGCTGTGCGAGCGCTATGCGGGCAGAGTGATTAATATTCATCACAGCTTTTTGCCCTCTTTTGCTGGCGCGAAGCCTTATCATCAAGCCTACCAGCGGGGCGTCAAACTGATTGGGGCTACCTGCCACTATGTGACCGAGGAACTCGATGCCGGACCCATTATCGAGCAAGATATTCATCGCGTCAGCCACTGCCATACGCCGACTGATTTAGTGCGCTTTGGCCGCGATGTCGAGAAAGCCGTTCTGGCGCGGGGCTTGCGTTGGCACTTAGAAGACCGTGTACTGGTTCATGGTAATAAAACCGTCGTATTCAGCTAACGTATTTAGCTAACGCTCGATAATCAGAGAGGCCGTCATGTCATTTGCGCAAAGCGTACTCGCGCCCTGGGCGCTAGTGCTCACCTCGTTACTCTCGTTAAGCGTAATGGTGTGGGCGCTTTGGCGGCGGCCTTGGCAAGTATTACTAGAAGATACTGCGCTTCAGCATCGCTGGTTGGGTGCAACGCTTGCGGTGGTGCTGATGTGGCAGCTGCGCGCTCAGGCGGTGGACTGGCTGACGCTACACCTTGTTTTTACGGTGTTGATGACACTGGTGTTTAAAGCGCCACTAGCGCTCATCAGCAATGTACTGATTAACGTGGCCATGGTGGTAATCGGCCGTAATGAATGGATGCTGCTGGGTGCGAATGTGCTGGTGACCGGGGTAGTCCCTGCTGCCGTCATTGGCACGGTATGGCGGCTGGTAGATCGCCGCCTGCCGGATAATTTGATGGTGTTTCTATTTGCCTGCGGTTTCTTTGGCGCGGCGTTGGCAACGCTAGGCGGCGGGCTGGCGGCTGTCATGCTGATCATTGTGGCAGGCACAGACCCTGACGCTATTTATTTAGCCCAAGAGTACGCGCGCTTCTTACCATTACTAATGCCGTCAGAGGCATTTATTACCGGCATGCTGCTGAGCATATTGCTGGTTTACCATCCGAGCTGGGTGGCCACGTTTAATGACCACCGTTATATCGACATGCAGTAACGCCTGGGTTGGCTTGCTGAGTTTGTTGGTTGTCTAAGCTCAGCCCAGCGCCTGGCCATTGCCGCCACGAATAACACCGACGCCTACCCCTTCGATATCAAGGGTCTGTGAACGTAGATCAATTTCGATTGGCGCAAAATCAGCATTTTCCGCCAATAGCATTACCTGGTTTCCCCGGCGCTGGAAGCGTTTGACGGTCACTTCATCATCTAAGCGAGCAACCACAATTTGGCCGTCGCGCACGCGCTCTGTGCGATGAACGGCAAGCAGGTCACCGTCTAAAATGCCGATATCCTTCATGGACAGCCCACGTACACGCAGCAGGTAATCGGCTTTAGGAGTGAAGTACTCGGCGGGCAGTGGGCAGTAACGGTCAATATGCTCAGCAGCTAAAATGGGGCTTCCAGCGGCGACTTCGCCAATGATTGGCAGGCCGGCGGAAGGCTTTTCTACATTGGCGGGTAGTGCCGCAGTTGCGGAGTTTAAGGCGTCTTGCGGCTCTTGGCTGGGTAAGCGTATACCCCGTGACGTGTTGCGGATAATACGAATGACCCCTTTGCGCTCAAGGGCGCGCAGGTGCTCTTCGGCTGCATTGGGCGAGCGAAAACCAAGTGCTTTGGCTATTTCAGCGCGTGTGGGCGGGTAGCCAAGCTCGTTCATGGTTTTAACAATAAAATCATATACATTCTGTTGTCGAGCGGTGAGTGGGCGAGACATACCAGGCTCCAAAATAGTGAATAGACGCTAACAAAATTAAAGGTCGACTTAATCGATAAGTGGTTAAGTATACAGTATGTCGCTCTGTCCAGTATATGGCTTGTCAATAGCTCTTGATGCCCGTCACGGTAATTTCGCTCATCGTTTGAAACTACGTTTCTGCTTATGTAGAAACCCTTATTTCGTTAACAAATCAAGCGTTGAGCCTGCCGGGGTTATCGAATAGTATTTTGTTATGTTTTAAACACCCGTTTCCCTGGAGAGCACCATGGCTCAATCTGATACGGTGACACGTATACTCGATACCGCTGAAGTACTGTTTGCAGAGCGTGGTTTTGCTGAAACCTCGCTGCGCAACATTACGAGTAAAGCGCGCGTTAACCTAGCCGCCGTGAATTATCATTTTGGTTCCAAAAAAGCGCTAATTCAGGCGGTGTTCTCGCGCTATCTTGATCCTTTTACCCAGCGCTTTCACACCGCGCTTGATGACCTTGAAGCACAGTATAAAGGGCAGGTCATCCCCCTTGAAACTTTGCTCGAAACCATGGCAACCACGGTGTTGGCAGTGCCTGCCGAGCGCAATAGCCTAAAAGTCTTTATGCGCTTACTGGGGCTTGCCTATAGCCAGGCTCAAGGGCACTTGAGGCGCCATATTCAGCAAGAGTATGGCGATGTGTTTACGCGCTTTACGGAGTTAGTGCGCCAGGCCACGCCGGATCTACCCGACGCTGAACGCTTTTGGCGGCTACACTTCATGCTCGGCACGGTGATTTTTACGCTATCGGGTCTTGATGCCCTGCGCGATATTGCCGAAAAAGATTATCACGAGCAGGTAACGGTAAAGGATTTAGTAAGGCGGCTACGCCCGGTTGTAGTCGCGGCCATGAACGCGCCCTTACCCTTGGCCCCTGACGACGCCAAGCTACAAGAAGGAAACCATGCGAACGCCTACGCTAGCTGAATTGCCCCCCACTGAGAATATCTGGCTGGAAATTGACACCACCCAGCAGCAGCTGCGTTGTTGGCGAGGGCCAAAAGTGCTGCGGGAGTGTGCCATTTCAACGGGGTTGGCGGGGGTTGGGCAATACACTGGCAGCGGTAAAACACCCCATGGTTGGCACTATGTGCGCGCCGCTATTGGCGAGGGAATGCCAGAAAACGCAGTATTTCGCGGCCGTCGATGGACCTCTGAAATATTTACGCCATCGCTAGCCGAAGCCTACCCGCAGCGCGATTGGATTTTGACGCGTATTCTTTGGCTTTGCGGATTAGAAAAAGGGGTTAATCGAGGCGGGCAGGTTGACTCACAGCGGCGCTATATTTACCTGCACGGCACGCCGCCTGATCAACCGATGGGCGTGGCTGCTTCCCATGGCTGTATCCGTTTACGCAACAGTGATTTGCTGTATATCTTTTCGCTAGCGTTGCCAGGCACGCCGGTTTGGTTGCACGGTGGCCGGCAGTGCTTTGATTGAGCAGATTTTGACACCGCTAGACGATCGTCTAAAATCACCGCCCCCTTTTCAGGATCTATCTTCATGGACCTATCTCGATGACTCAACCGTTAGGCCCGGTCATGCTCGACCTTGAAGGCCCACAACTGACAGCCGCAGAAAAGCGCTTGCTGCTTGAACCGGCGGTAGGGGGCGTTATTTTATTTGCCCGCAATGTCGAAAATAGCTACCAAGTGCGCAAGCTGTGTAGCGAGATTCGCCGCGTACGTGCGGATTTATTGCTGGCAGTTGACCAAGAAGGTGGGCGAGTTCAGCGCATTAAAGAAGGTTTAACTCGTCTTCCCGCCATGGCCAGCATCGGCGAATGTTATCGCGCTAATCCTGACGATGGTTTGGCATTAGCCAGAGATACTGGCTGGCTGTTAGGCATGGAAATGGCCGCCTGCGGGATGGATTTAAGCTTTGCCCCAGTGCTGGACGTGGAAAGTGGTGTATCCAGCGTGATTGGTGACCGCAGTTTTAGCAGCGACCCCCAGCACGTAGCTCAGCTGGGTAGCGCTTTTATTCAAGGGCTTCACGATGCTGGAATGGCCGCGGTTGGAAAACACTTCCCCGGCCATGGCGGTGTCGCTGCTGATTCCCACGTAGCGCTGCCGGTAGATGACCGCCCGCTGGAGGTCATTAAGCAGCACGACCTGGTGCCTTTTGCTCACCTAGCCAAACAGCTAGAAGGCGTTATGCCCGCTCACGTTATATACAGCGCATTTGACGTGCGGCCCGCTGGTTTTTCGCCTAGTTGGTTAGGCATGCTGCGCGAGTCGCTAGGTTTTAAAGGCTGTATTTTTTCTGATGATTTAAGCATGGCGGGTGCCCATGAAGCGGGTGAACCCAAAGAGCGCGCCCGTGCCGCATTGGCGGCAGGCTGCGATATGCTGCTGGTGTGTAATGACCGAGCCGCCGCACTAGACGTGATAGACGCGTGTAAAGGTATCGAAACTAAACGCCCTGGCAAGCTGCGCTATAGCCGTGCGCGACCAGACCTGGATGCGCTAAGCGCGTTAGGCCGCTGGCGTCGCACCCACGCTAAGCTAGAAGCGCTGGCGGATAAATCGCCGCCAAACGCTTAGATTGCACGCTTCTCTACGATTGAATAGCCAAGTGTTGAAAAACTAAGTGTTGAATAGCTAAGACGTAAATAACTAAAAGTATTAAATAACTAAGTATTGAAACCTTTAACCCGCCGTGGAGTTGGTAGATGTCAAAGCTGGATAAAAAAGCGTTAGCGTCATTGGATTCTATGCGCGAACTGATGGATAACGCCGACTGCTTAATTTCTCAGCAAGAGGTAGAGCGGGCGCTTGATCGCATGGCGGAAGCAATCACCAAAGATTTAGGCGATAAACTGCCGGTGTTTTACTGCGTGATGAATGGAGGCTTGATTACCACCGGCCACTTACTCACCCGCTTAGGTTTTCCGCTGGAAGTGGATTATTTGCACGCCACGCGTTATCGCAACGAGCTGCGCGGCGGCGAGCTTTTTTGGCGCGTTTCGCCGGAAGTGCCAATGGCCGGGCGTCATGTTGTGATTGTCGATGACATTTTGGACGAGGGGGCAACGCTGGCGGCAATTCTGGCTTACTGTGAAGAAGCGCAGGCCGCCAGTGTCACCACGGCAGTGCTGGTAGATAAACAGCACAACCGCAAAGCGGTGCCGGGTCTAAAGGCCGACTACTGCAGTTTAACCGTCGCCGACCGTTATGTGTTTGGCTTCGGTATGGACTACAAAGGCTACTGGCGAAACGCGCCGGGTATATTTGCCCCGAAAGGCATGTAACGGATCGCCTAGCAGCGGTTAGCGGGGCGAAAAACGTCTCGCTAATCCTGTCTCGGCAATCATCCGTGTGGAAATTTCTTCTACCGAGAAGCGCGTCGCATCAATAAAGGGAATGTGCATGGTGCGATAGAGCGACTCTGCCTGTTCCACTTCCTGAAGGCATTGATCCATCGAGCTGTAACGGCTATTGGGGCGTCGCTCGTTACGAATCGCCGACAAGCGTCGCGCATCAATGGTTAAGCCAAACAGCTTTTGACGGTGGGGTACAAGTGCCTTAGGCAGCTTGAGTATGCCATCTTCGTCTAAATCATCTTCGGTTAGCGGGTAGTTAGCGGCTCGAATACCAAACTGCAGTGCTAAATAGAGCGAAGTAGGGGTTTTACCACAGCGCGAAACGCCTACCAGGATAATATCCGCTTTATCGTATTGATGGGTGCGCGCGCCATCGTCGTTATCCAGTGCAAAGTGTACTGAATGGATGCGATCCATATACACATCATCGCTGCCAATCGAGTGAGTGCGGCCAACGCTATATGATGAGTGGGTATCCAGCTCCTGTTCCAAAGGCTCCAGGAAGGTTGAAAAGATATCCACTTTGAAGCCAGATGCCTGACGAATAACGTTACGAATTTGCTGGTCGACAATCGTGTCGATGATGATAGGGCGCTTGCCGTCACGATCAGCCGTTGCTTCAATAATGTGCGCCAGCGCTCGGGCTTTTTCAACCGTATCGATATACGGCTTGGTCTGCATGTCGATCTCAACATCGCTGAATTGAGCCAGCAAGCTACGCCCTAAGCTTTCCGCCGTAATCCCTGTACCATCAGATATAAAAAAAGCCGTGCGCTTCATAAACAGATCCGCCTGTGAGTGATGCCACTATTGTGTGCCGAGCCGTTTACCAGCACAACTTATTGCCAGCACAACTTATCTGAACATGCTTGACTACATAACAGCGCTAAAAAGTCCTTCTGTTGTAAAAATCCTCCACTCTCTTCGCTATTAGACCAATGGCGAATATGTTGGCGCGGTGCTAGTGTGTCTCAGTGAATTATCCGTGGTCGTTAAGGCCATGCCGATATCTATGAGCGAGGGGGTTACGTGGAAGAGTACATTCTGTGGTTCGATCAGTTGGGTATGACGGACGTCGAACGCGTAGGTGGTAAAAATGCCTCGCTTGGCGAAATGATTTCTAATCTCTCAGGTGTAGGCGTAACCGTCCCCGGCGGCTTTGCAACCACCGCCCACGCTTACCGCGAATTTCTCTCCCACGAAGGGTTAAACGAGCGCATTAACGCCACTCTGGCGCGTTTGGACGTTGATGACGTCAAAGCGCTGGCTGAAGCAGGCCGCAATATTCGTCAATGGATTATTGATACGCCATTGCCGCCTACCTTTGAAGCCGCTCTGCGCGACGCTTATGGCCAGCTACAGCAACAACACCCTGAGCTGAAAGTGGCCGTGCGCAGCTCAGCTACCGCTGAAGATTTACCCGATGCCTCGTTTGCCGGCCAACAGGAAACCTTCCTCAATATTGAAGGCTTCGACAACATCAAACGTGCCGTGCACGAAGTCTTTGCCTCGCTGTTCAATGACCGCGCTATTTCCTATCGCGTGCACCGTGGCTACGCCCATGAGAACGTTGCTCTTTCGGCAGGCGTGCAGAAAATGGTGCGTTCAGAGACGGGCGCTGCGGGCGTTATGTTTACCCTAGACACAGAGTCTGGCTTCCGCGATGCCGTTTTTGTTACCGCCTCTTGGGGCTTGGGTGAAACGGTGGTGCAGGGTGCGGTTAATCCTGACGAATTCTATGTTCATAAACCGACCCTGGCAGCGGGTCGTCCGGCGGTGCTGAGACGCAGTTTAGGCTCTAAGCTGATTAAGATGGTTTACGGCCAAGATGCCAGCGCTGGAAAATCAGTAGAAACCGTCGACGTGCCACATAAAGATCGTGGCCGTTTTTGCCTGAATGATCAGCAAGTGATGGACTTGGCGCGCCAGGCAATGACCATCGAAGAGCACTACCAGCGCCCGATGGATATTGAGTGGGCCTTGGATGGCGACGATGGCAAGCTCTACATTGTTCAAGCACGCCCTGAAACCGTGGTTTCCCAGCAGGAAGGGGGCAAACTTGAGCGCTTCCAGCTGCGTGAAAAAGGCCGTACCTTAATCACCGGTCGTGCTATTGGCCAGCGTATTGGCCGTGGGGCGGTGAAGGTGGTACTAAGCCCTGACGATATGGACAAAATCCAAGATGGCGATGTGCTGGTTACCGACATGACCGACCCTGATTGGGAGCCGATCATGAAGCGCGCTTCTGCCATCGTTACCAACCGCGGTGGGCGTACCTGCCACGCAGCGATTATCGCTCGCGAGCTGGGCATTCCTGCCGTGGTAGGCTGTGGCGATGCAACCACTCAGTTAAAAGAAGGTATCGACGTCACGGTTTCTTGCGCGGAAGGCGATACCGGTAATGTTTACGAAGGATTGCTAGAGTTTGACTGCAAGGTTTCTAGTGTCGACGCTATGCCGGAAATCCCGTTCAAAATCATGATGAACGTGGGTAATCCTGACCGCGCTTTTGGCTTTGCCAGTTTGCCAAACGCGGGCGTTGGGCTGGCGCGCCTGGAATTTATTATTAACCGTATGATCGGTGTCCACCCTAAAGCGCTGTTGGAGTACGACACGCTGCCTGTGGATTTACAGCAGGTGATTGATTTGCGCACCGCGGGTTATGCCGACCCCGTAAGCTTTTATGTCGATAAGCTGGTTGAGGGTATTTCAACGCTAGCAGCCGCATTTCACCCGCAGCGCGTTATCGTCCGGCTGTCAGACTTTAAATCGAACGAATATGAAAACCTGATTGGCGGCAAGCTGTATGAGCCGGGCGAAGAGAACCCCATGCTGGGTTTCCGGGGGGCATCGCGCTACATTTCCGAGGCGTTCCGTCCCTGCTTTGAGCTTGAGTGCCGCGCCCTGAAGCGGGTGCGCGAAGAAATGGGTTTTGATAACGTTGAAGTGATGGTGCCTTTTGTGCGCACCACCGATGAAGCACGTGAGGTCGTTGAACTGCTAGCGGCGAACGGCTTGGAGCGGGGCGGCCCTTCAAACCTAAAAGTCATTATGATGTGCGAGCTGCCTGCTAATGCGCTGCTGGCCGATGAGTTCCTTGAGTATTTTGACGGTTTCTCGATTGGCTCTAATGACCTGACCCAGCTAACGCTCGGTTTGGATCGCGATTCGGGCATCGTGGCGCATCTGTTTGACGAGCGTAATGAGGCGGTTAAAAAGCTCCTCGCTATGGCAATTCAAGCCTGTAAGGCGAAGGGCAAATATGTCGGTATTTGCGGGCAGGGGCCATCAGACCATCCCGATCTGGCTAAATGGTTGATGGAGCAGGGTATCGATTCTGTATCACTCAACCCCGATGCGGTATTGGAAACCTGGTTTATGCTCGCAGGGCAGAAAATCGAGTAGTTACATTTATTTTAACTAATTTACGCCCGGCCATTGTGCCGGGCGTCGTTGTTTTTATAGGCTACCCTTTTGGAGTGGTTTTTTTATTTGTCGCGGAGAGCGCTGAGATGTCACCAAAATCAGTTAAGTTTGCGCTACCTGTTCTGCTGGTAGCGCCGTTGTATAGCTGGGGGTTTAGCTATGAGGCACCCTCGATTTCTCCTGAAAGCCAGTCGGGCTATGAAGAGAAACCCGGCTGGGCGGCGGCGTCGTTTGCGGTCGCTGCTGCCAACCCCTTGGCAACGGATGCGGGCTATCAAGTGCTGAAAGCCGGTGGCAACGCTATTGATGCGGCCATTGCGGTGCAAATGGTGCTGAATTTGGTTGAGCCACAATCCAGCGGAATTGGTGGTGGCGCTTTTTTGATGCACTACGATGGCGCTGAAGTACGCGCTTATGATGGTCGTGAAACGGCACCCCAAGGCGTTACTGGTGAGCTATTTATAGAAAATGGCCAACCGTTGGCCTTTGCGGACGCCGTTGCAAGCGGCCTTTCGGTGGGGGTGCCAGGTACGCTTAAAATGCTTGAAAAGGCTCACGCTGAACATGGTGAGCTAGCTTGGGCTGAGTTGTTCAAGCCCGCGATTACCTTGGCAGAAGAGGGCTTTGCCGTTAGCAATCGGTTGCATACCAGCCTGGCTAACGACGCCTTTTTACGACAAGACCCACTTGCTAGCCAGTTTTATTATGACGCTGAAGGCGAGCCCATTGCCGTAGGCGAAACGCTTAAAAATCCAGCGCTGGGTGAAATTTTCCGCCGTGTAGCGGCACACGGTAGTGCAGCTTTTCATGAAGGCGCCGTGGCTGAAGATATCGTTGAGCGAGTACAAAACCACCCCGAGCGCCCAGGCAGTTTGACGCTTGAGGATATGAGCGGCTATGAAGCCGTTACCCGCGAGCCGCTGTGCACGCCCTGGCAGCAGTGGGAAGTGTGCGGGTTTCCGCCGCCTTCATCGGGCCATCTTACTATCATGCAGATATTGGGCATGCTCGATCAGCAGCCGTTACTCGAAGCGCCGTTAGACAGCGGCGCTGCAAGCAGCGGATGGCTGCACCAGTTTTTAGAAGCCTCGCGCTTAGCGTTCGCAGACCGTGGCCGCTACATTGCCGACCCTGCGTTTGTCGAGGCACCGGGCGGCGACTGGTCATTGATGTTAGCCCCTGAATACCTAGCCCAGCGTAGCGCGCTTATTGAAGCGATGAGCATGGGTGATAGCGCGGAGCCGGGTAATCCAGGCGAGCTGGACATTAGCTGGGCCAGCCAGCCGGAGCAGCCAGAGTATGGCACTAGTCATATCAGTATTATTGACGAAGAGGGCAACTCGATAGCGATGACAACCAGCATTGAGCAGGCGTTTGGCTCGCGGATTTTGTCTGACGGTGGAACAGGGTTAGCCGGTGGTTTCTTGCTCAACAACGAGCTTACTGATTTCTCCTTTGCACCTGAGGTGGATGGTGAGCCCGTCGCCAACCGGGTAGAACCTGGCAAGCGGCCACGTTCCAGCATGAGCCCGGCGCTGGTGTTTGACCAAGAAAGCGGCGAGTTGGTGGCAAGCCTTGGGTCACCGGGTGGTGCTGCCATTATTCACTACACGGCTCGAACGTTAGTAGCGCTACGTGACTGGGGATTAAGTGCTCAGGAAGCCTTGAATCTACCCCATGCGATTACCCTGGGTGGCGATGTGTTCGTGGAAACAGGGCGTTTTCCTGAGGAAACGATCAACGCGCTGCGCGAGCGTGGTCATACCGTCAGCGAACGCGAACTTACCAGCGGCCTTCAGGCGATTATGCGTCTTAATGACGGCAGCCTGTTTGGAGGCGCTGACCCGCGTCGTGAAGGTATTGTGATGGGTGAGTGATAGGTGAGTGATAAGCGATTAAGCCAGGCGCTATTGGCGCAGCCAGTTGCGCAGTTTCACTAGCATTAGCGCGCCGTCGCTTAATTCGCGGCGATCTTGAATGAGCGCCGTTAAACGGTCTGGGTAGTCGGTGATAATGGCATCGACACCCAGATCAATCAGTGTTGACATTCGGGCACGGTCATTGACGGTCCAGGCGTGTATTTCGTAGTCAAACCGCCTAGCCAGGTTGATTTCTCTTTCGGTAATTCGGTTATGGCGCAGCCCCAGCGCATCAAAGTCGCGTCGATTTAAAGTGCCTGGAAGAATCAGCTGTGCCAGTAGCGTAACGCGCAGTTCGGGGGCTTGCGTCTTAATGTGGCGCAGTAACGACGGTGACATCGTTGCCACGCGCATCGCTAACAGCGCATTGGGAAAACCGCACGCGGTGTAGCCATCAAAGGCGTTTTGTTGGGTGGCCCAACAGCGATAGCGCTGGTCACTCTCAGCATGTAAGGCATCAATGACGGCGTTGGCTAATGCTTGCTCCTGGCCTGGTAAGGGCTTCATATCAATCATTAACCCCGCCTTGCTGCGTACAGCATTGAGCGCTTGATCTAAACCAGGGATGGTTTCATTTTGAAAAGCATCGCCAAACCAGCTTCCCACATCGTAGTGACTCAGTTCCTCTCTGGTTAGATCGCCAAACTCACGATTATCACCCGTTAGCCTTGCTAGGCTTCGGTCATGGTAAAGCATTACCTGTTGATCACGGGCTAAACGAACATCAATTTCGATGTAGTCGGCACCATCAATTAATGATTGCTCTATGGCTGCCAAGGTGTTTTCAGGGGCGACCATGGAGCTGCCGCGGTGGGCAATGACCGTTACATGGTCGCGTATCTCAAAGCTATTGAGTATCCACCATGCTTGAAGGCCGGCAAAAATCAGCACGCTGAGTTCCACCACCCAGGCAAGCCTGCCTGCATTGATGTTTTCAGGTGGTGACGCTGGGCGAGCTTCTCGGTGAGCCAGCTGCATATAAAGGCATGCAGAAAGTAACGCATTGGTGGCAATACCCACAAACGTAATGGCAAGCGTAATCAATACATAGCCCAGCAGGTACGCCAGCATTGCGGGAACAAGGACGGCATTGTGTTCAGGCAGCCACCACAGCAGTGGGGTAAAGAGCCGATCAAACAGCAGCGTAGCCAGCAGCGGAAGGCTGACAATGATCACGAGTAAGAAAAGCACGGCTGCACCAATGGAACGCCGCCAGCCTCGCGTTAAATGAACGCTGCGCTTCAATGCTTGCCAGGGGCTGCTGTTTTCCAATGCAACTAACGGTAGCGCTAACAGCCAGCGTAAATAAAGCCAGGCGGCTGCCCATGCCCACATAGCGATGAGTGGCAGCGCGCAAGCCAGGAAATACCACAGCGCTGGGGGGCGTATGCGCTGTAAATAATAGGGGTCGATGCCGCTCAGCCAAACGCTGTATAACCAGGCAAGTGCTGCCATCAGCGGCGCAAGCAGCAATAAGTGGGTGCCCACCTGAAGAATCACTAAGCCTGCTAACGCCGGTAGCCGTTGCGTGCTCAGCCAGAGTGCTTCAAGGGCCAGTCGGTAATGGTTGTCTCGCGGCCTGACGGCAACCTGAAGCATACCCGCCTGCTGCCAGTAAATAACCAAAAAGGTAAACCCAAGCCCTACTAACATGCCCGCTAACCCCAATGGGCTAAACAGTAGGGTGATTAACTCATCATTGGTGACCACCGCGCGGTTGAGCTGAGCAAGCAGCCCACGAATGACCCAAGTGATCGCTGGCAGCAATAAGGCTGAGGCGAGCAGGGTAAAAAACAGGTGGTAGGCGATCAGCGGGCGAAGGTGATCGCGCAGCGTGCGCAGTAAGGCCGAGCCAAGATAGGTCAAAGGCTGCATCGTCATTAAACGGTAAGAATGTGCCGCCAGGGTGGCAGCAACCGCCACACCTGGCAAGGGGCTCTTTTAGTACAAGCTTTGTAGATAAAGAGATAAAGAGATAAAGAGTTCTTATTAAGAAAGCGGCAGCTCATGTTCGGCAATAATGATGCCGTTATTATCCGCGTAGAGCCATTGGCCTGGCTGAAGGGTGACGCCGGCAAAGGTGACGTCGACATCGCGCTGTCCTTCGCCGCGTTTTTCGCTTTTGCGCGGGTGACTGCCCAGCGCCTGAACGCCAAGCGGTAGGGTGGCGAGTATCTCTACATCGCGCACGCAGCCGTACATAACAACGCCTGCCCAGCCGTTTGCTACCGCTTGTTCAGCGAGCATATCCCCCAGCATGGCACAGCGGTACGAACCCCCTGCATCAACCACTAATACGGCACCGTTGCCAGGTTCGGCGACCGCTTGTTTGACCATGGAGTTATCTTCAAAGCACTTTATGGTGCGGATAGGGCCATAGAAAGCTTCATGCCCGCCAAAATTGGCAAGCTGGGGGTCGAGCACTGCGACCTCTGGGTGCGCATCGCATAGATCGGGTGTCACGATGTGAGTGTGAGTGGGCGTCGTCATTACCTGCTCCTGTGGCCTTAGCGGTCATGTAGAAAAACGCCCCACCCTGTAAAACAGTGGCGGGGCGTTCGGTCATCGACTCAGAAACCGTGAGGAATCACATTTTCTGCGATGGTGCGAGCATCGGCGATGGGGCGGTCTATCTCATCAAGCGCTTAACGAGCGTTACGCTTCTTGAGCGACCGGAATCACGTTTGAGGCAACTTTCTGATATTCCTCAATCTCGTGAAAATTCATGTAACGATAAATCTCACCCGCCATGGCGTCAAATTCACCCATGTAACGCTGGTATTCTTCAACGCTGGGCAGACGTCCTTCTACTGCGGCAACGGCAGCCAGCTCCGCAGAGGCGAGGTAAACGTTAGCACCATCGCCCAGGCGGTTCGGGAAGTTACGTGTAGACGTAGACACCACCGTGCTCTTGGCAGCAACGCGGGCCTGGTTACCCATACACAGTGAACAACCCGGCATTTCCATCCGCGCACCGGCGCGGCCATAGATGCCGTAGTAGCCTTCTTCGGTCAGCTGATGCTGATCCATTTTCGTTGGTGGTGCCAGCCACAACCGAGTTTTTAGACTGCCAGCAGGCTGCTTCTCAAGCAGTTTGCCCGCAGCGCGGAAGTGACCGATGTTGGTCATGCATGAACCGATAAAGACTTCGTCAATTTTCTGGCCAGCTACTTCAGACAGCAGGCGCGCATCGTCTGGGTCGTTCGGCGCACACAGAACTGGCTCTTTAATTTCAGCCAGATCAATTTCGATAATTTCAGTGTACTCGGCGTCTTGGTCAGCACGCATCAAGCTTGGGTTGGCCAGCCACGCTTCCATACCTTCGATGCGACGGCTAATGGTGCGCTCATCGCCGTAACCGTTGCCCATCATCCATTTTAGCAGCGTGATGTTGGACTTCAGGTACTCAGTAACGCTCTCTTCTGACAGCGTAATCGTACAGCCTGCAGCTGAACGCTCGGCAGAGGCATCAGAAAGCTCAAAGGCTTGCTCAACGGTGAGGTCTTCCAGGCCTTCGATTTCCAGCACTCGTCCAGAGAAGGCGTTGATCTTGTTGGACTTATCAACCGTCAACAGACCCTGCTTGATGGCGTAAAGCGGAATGGCGTGAACCAAATCGCGCAGCGTAACGCCCGGCTGGCGCTTGCCTTTGAAGCGTACCAATACCGATTCCGGCATATCCAGCGGCATAACGCCGGTGGCGGCGGCAAACGCTACCAAGCCTGAGCCGGCTGGGAAGGAGATGCCTAGCGGGAAGCGGGTGTGCGAGTCACCGCCGGTGCCGACCGTGTCCGGTAACAGCATGCGGTTCAGCCAGCTGTGGATAATGCCGTCGCCCGGGCGCAGTGAAACACCGCCGCGATTCATAATGAAGTCAGGCAGGGTGTGGTGAGTATCCACATCCACCGGCTTCGGGTAAGCGGCAGTGTGACAGAACGACTGCATGACCAGATCAGCCTGGAAGCCCAGGCAGGCAAGGTCTTTTAGCTCATCACGGGTCATCGGGCCAGTGGTGTCCTGTGACCCTACGGTAGTCATCTTGGGTTCGCAGTACATGCCGGGGCGAACGCCGTCCAAACCACAGGCCTTGCCGACCATTTTCTGCGCTAAGGTGAAACCTTTGCCAGTATCTTCAGGCTGGTCTGGTAGGCGGAAAACATCAGAGGTCGGAAGACCCAGTGACTCACGCGCCTTGCCGGTTAGCCCGCGGCCAATGATCAAAGGAATACGGCCGCCAGCGCGAACTTCATCCAAAATCAGCTGCGTTTTAAGTTCAAACGTCGTCAGTACGTCATCGCTACCGTGCTTGCACACTTTACCTTCATAGGGGTAAACGTCGATGACATCGCCCATGTTCAGGTTGGTAACATCCATCTCAACCGGCAGAGCGCCTGAATCTTCCATGGTATTAAAGAAGATAGGGGCAATTTTACTACCGAAGCAGAAGCCACCGGCGCGCTTGTTGGGGGCGTAAGGGATGTCATCACCGAAGAACCACAGCACCGAGTTAGTCGCTGATTTACGTGATGAGCCAGTGCCGACGACGTCGCCAACGTAAACAACCGGGAAGCCTTTCGCTTTAACGTCTTCAATTTGCTTTAGCGGGCCAGTGGTGCCGGGCACGACGGGCTCGATGCCGTCACGCTCGTTTTTGAGCATGGCATTAGCGTGCAGCGGAATGTCTGGGCGCGACCAGGCATCCGGGGCAGGAGAGAGGTCATCCGTGTTAGTCTCGCCCGGCACCTTAAACACGCTCAGAGTGATCTTTTCAGCCAGTGCTGGCTTAGAAAGGAACCACTCGGCGTCAGCCCAGGACTGAATCACTTCTTTAGCAACGCTGTTACCGTTCTTAGCGCGCGTTTCCACGTCGTGGAAGGCGTCGAACATCAGCAGCGTGTGCTTGAGCTGCTCGCCTGCTTCGCGGGCAAGTTCTTCATTATCAAGCAGTTCAACCATTGAGACGATGTTATAGCCACCTTGCATGGTGCCCAGCAGCTTAACGGCATGAATCTTGTCGATAAGTGGCGAAGTCGCTTCACCTTTAGCAATGGCGGTCAAAAAGCCTGCTTTTACATAAGCGGCTTCGTCAACGCCCGGTGGTACCCGGTTGGTGATTAAATCGAGAATAAATTCCTCTTCACCTGCCGGCGGCGCTTTGAGTAGCTCAACTAATGAGGCTACTTGTTCGGCGGTTAGAGGCTTGGGCGGGACGCCCTCAGCGGCACGTTCCTCGACATGTTGGCGGTAAGCTTCAAGCACGTTGGGGCCCTCTCATTTACGTTCTCATTGACTTTATGGTGACGGCCTACACATAGCACGGTGGTAGCCGCGTGGTGTCGGACTGCGGGGCCGATCACATATGGCATACGCTTGACAAACAGCGTGTGGTTGGATGGCTGAGATTCTACGCCAAACTGTCGACAATGTTAAGTTGGCAAACGAGGCACTCCCTTGTACTTTGTGCTGATGCTGTGACATAAGTGCATCAATAAAGCGCTTTTAATCAACTTTTTGGGGCAAACGTTAGGAAAGTTTTTTCCAATTCAGCGATTACCTTGAGCTGGACGGGTGTGATTGGCGTTACAGCGCGTTACCATGGTTCTCAATTGATAACCTTAGCGACATGCTGTTTCTGTCGTGCTGGTAATCATGCTGATGTAAGCGTATTGACTAAAAGTGTGTGGAGCATTTTTAGGCTAATAACGATATTAGCAACGATAAATAGCTACATTAGTAATGATAAGTGCAGGGTGTAAATAATCTGCGGCAACTGGGAACTAAGCGCCATCGGTGCTTATATGTTGTACAATAGTGTTATACAAGATCGGTAATGGTGTTATGTCGATACAACTAAATGCTCTTCCAAAACAATTAAGTGCTCTGCCAAAGGCCAATCATACGATTGATGCCGAAGACCTTTTGCCTGAAAGTTTGTGCCAGTTTTTGGCTTGTACAACGCCCGATGCCTGGCTGCAGTGGGCGCTGGAAAATCCTGAAACGCTGCTGATCGATCATGCTCAGTGTGAAAAAAAGGCGGCGTCTACCGCCATGAGTTTGCTTTATCGCTACGTTGATCAGCCACTGCTGCTGAGCAAAATGTCGCAATTAGCGCGCGAAGAGCTGCTGCATTTCGAGCAGGTCGTTGCGCTAATGGAGTCACGAGGCGTCGCTTATCAGCATTTAACAGCCTCACGCTACGCTGAAGGGCTTCGGCGGCATGTGCGCAGCAATGACCCTGAGCGGCTAATTGATGTGCTAATCATCGGTGCCATTATTGAAGCGCGTAGCTGTGAACGGTTCGCGCGCTTAATTCCTTATTTAGATGAAGAACTTGCCAAGTTTTATCGCACCCTGGTGAAATCAGAAGGTCGTCATTTTGAAGACTATCTGCTGCTTGCTCGCCAGCAAACATCCAACTCAATTGATGAGCGGATCACTTTTTTTGTGGCGCGCGAAGCGGAGCTAATTACTTCGCCCGATACGGCTTTCCGTTTTCATAGCGGTGTGCCAGCTTAAGCCGCTACTAGCCTAGGCAGGATGTTGATCATGCGCGATGCTCGTGAGACTGACCAATTAACCCTTTTTGGCCACTTTTCGCTTACCCAGGGCGAGGATGTGTTAACGCACTTTAGCTACGATAAAGTGAAGGCGTTACTCGTTTATCTATTACTGCATCGCCAGCCGGTTAACCGGGCTGCCTTGGCTGAGCTGTTGTGGCCCGACCAGGGGTTATCGTCAGGCAGAACTAACCTGCGTCATGCGCTGCATTGCCTACGTCAGTCGCTGGGCGAGAGTGCCGACCAAGTGTTAAGCGTCTCGCGGCAAACGATTGCTTTTCAGCTGCCTGCGAATTGGCAAGTGGATCTGCATACGTTACAGCAGTTATTGGAAGGGCCTCGTGACTTAGACACACTTGAGGCACTGATGAGCTGTTACCAAGGCGACCTGATTGAAGAGCTGCAATTAGCCAGCTGTAGTGAATTTCAGCGCTGGCTCGTTCAAATGCGCAATGAGTGGCGCCAGCGTGTCATTCGTTTTGCTGCACAGGTGCTGGAAGCTCATGCTGATGTACCCGACACCATGCTGGAAACGTTGGTTAGCCGTTTTTCCGGGTATGGCCCGTTTCATGAGCGCTTGGTACGCCAACTGGCTGAGCAGAACCAAATGGCCGCTGCCCACGAGCAATATAATAGCTATTTACAGCTATTGGTGCTGTCTGGCCAACAGCCAGAACCCAGTTTCTTGCAGCTGGCCAACTATTGGTCTGACGGCCATCACGACCCGCGCATGATGAGCCCACAAGGTGCGTTTTCCCGCGTGTTGGCGGCTGACAGCAAACCGCTTCGTGAAGATGAGATCGAACTGCGCCAGCTGTCGGTCATGGCGATCCGGCTGCGTTTGAAAGGCGAGTGGCAAGACCGGTCAGCAACCCGCAATTGCCTTGCCCTGCAGTTAGAGTTATTGCGCTGGTTAGAACAGCAGTGTCACCACTTAGGGGGTTTTTGGCTACCTGGAGCCACCGGCGGTTTGGGGCTGGCGTGTTTTGGCACCCACGGCCCCGCGCATCAGTTGGCCGAGTTAGTGGCACTCTATGAACATTGCCGCCAGGCGCTTGCCCAGGAAAGCAGTCGACATTGGGCAGGCGAGGGTGATGTGCCGCACTTTGAGTTAGCGGCTGGTTTGCACAGTGGGCGAGTGGTCTATCTGCCTGAGCGTCAGCTGGCAGACCCTTTAGGTCAAGTAACACAAACATCGTTAGAGTTGATGAGCGCTGCTGAGGGTAGTGAACTTGTCATTTCCCAAGAAGCCAGCCAGCACATGCCGCCTGCGCTTGATTTGCAGCCGCGGCTGGCATCGCGCTTAGTTGCCAGCGACGGTCGTGTCCGTCTGCGTGCATTGGTGCTGGGGCAAAACGAAGGCGGCCGTGATGCGCTGCCGCCCAGCCTGGTGGGGCGTGAAACGTCGTTGCGCACCCTGCGTGATGCGCTCGCCCGTGCGGGCATTGGCTTGCGCCAAAGTGTCTTAGTGCGCGGCGCATCCGGGATGGGAAAGTCAGCACTTATGGTTGGCTTTCGCCAGTTAGAGCTCAGCCGTGATGCGGTTATTTGCTGGCAGCCCACCACGCGTCTATCCGTGCTTGACCCCTACGGCGTCGCCCGCACGCTGGTTAGTTGGTATTTAAAGCAGGCGTTAACCGTAGACGCACTTCATGCGCTTCAGGCGACGCTAGGCCTGGATAATCTGGATGCAGGCCGCCAGCATTTATTGGAACAGGCACTGGGTGTTCATGACGTGCAAGAGATCACGCAGCTTGCCCAGAATGGTGAAGCCGTTGAACTTGTCGTCATGCTGTTGCACCGTTTAATTGAACGCCAAGCAACGACCCATATATTGGTGCTGATGATCGATGATCTACAGTGGCTTGATGAACCTTCCTTTAATGTGTTGGCAGGGCTGCAGGCACGCCTGCCCATCAATACCGCCTTCATGTTGGTTGCCAGCCATCATGGGCGTGAAGTGCTGCCGGTGAAGCTGCATTGGGATCAGCAAATTACGCTGGGCAAGCTTGATGCGCTGCAGTCTTCTCGGCTGTTATCGCAACTCTCGCGTCGCTACCGGATCCATTTAAGCCCTCGGCTGCGTAACCAAATCATCGAACGCTGCGATGGCGTGCCGCTATATATGCAGGAAATTTGCCGTCGTTTGGATATGGATCGCCGCGAAGGGCGCAGTGTCCAATTTGATGAATTGCCTAAGGGGCTGCTAGGCCTATTGGCAAGCCGTATCGATCAGCTTGAAGGTGATCGTGACATTGCCCATGTGGCAGCGGTGCTTGGTAAGCGTTTTCGGTTGGATTTCTTGCTTGAGTGCAGTGGTTGGGAAAAAGGCCGCCTTACCCAGGCGCTTGAGCATATGCGGCTGTTGGAAATTATTGAACCGGTTGATAAAGACAGCGGTGATCACGAGTACCAGTTTAGCCATCAGCTGCTTCAAGAGGCCGCTTATCTCTCTTGCCCGCGCGATGTGCGGGTGAAGCTGCACCAGCAGGTGGTAACGTTAATTGAGGAGCGCTTTCCGGTATGGATTAGTCGCCACCCTGGCGATTTTGCCACTCATCTTCGCCGCAGCGGCCATTATGCCCGTGGCGCACGCTATTTTGAGCTAGCCGCTAGAGAAGCGCTCAAAGTGAGTGCCAATCGCACGGCGCTGCGCATGGCCGATTTCGGTTTGGCTAGCTTGCGCCACGTTGAGCACGAGATTGAGCGTGAAGTAAGCCTGCTTACCGTGCGTGGCCAAGCGGCATTCTCTCTGGAAGGGCACGGTTCGCCCACGGCTCACGAAAGCTTCGTGCGCGCCCGTGAGTTGCTACGTGAATCGGGCAGCGACAGCCTTGAAGACCCGGAAGATTTAGAGCAAGTATTCCTGGTTAAATGGGGGCTTTGGGTAGGCTGTAGCCAACGTTACGCCCATGCAGATGCGTTTGCCTTGGCTTCGACCCTTGCTGATATTGCCGCACGTCTTGAAGACCCGCGCTATCGCCGCTTGGCTGACTACGCCCGCGCTAACTGCGAGTATTGGGCAGGCCGCATTCAACAAGCCCACGACCACTTAGATGAAATTGATCCACTCAATGCACAGATGATGATTGAGTGGCTGCCGTTTTCCGATCACCCGCAGGTTTCCGCCGCTTGCTTTCAGGGGTGGGCACTGTGCCTGCGCGGCGATTATCAACGCGCCGAATCTCAGGTCTCCGCCGCGATTCGGTTGGCGGAAAAAATTGCTCATCCGGGTACCCTGGCGTTGGCGCTGTTGTTTGCCGCAGCACTATACCGCCAGCTAGGCCATGTTCATTTAGCGGCGCGTCATGCCGAGCGTGCGGCGGCGATGACCGGTACGCCCGATTTACAGCTGTGGCAAATTTCTGCACACAGTATTCTTGGCTGGCAGAAGGCGCTAGCGGGGGACGCCGCAGGTTTGGTGCAGCTGCGTGACAGCCTAGATCAGATGGCCGAGTTGAATGGGCGTGACCGCTACCAGCGGCCAGTGCTTTGGTACGCTGATGCCTGTATTGAACTGGGTGAGCTAAACGCCGCAGAAGATTACCTTGACCAGTGCCTGGTAATCGCCCGTGAGCGCACAACGCTATTTCTACCGGAATTAGCCACGCAGCTTGCCAAGGTTCGGGATTTACTTGGGCATCCGGCGAATGAAGTCAAAGCGCTTGCTGAAATGGCGATCAACCAATCCCGCGAGCAGGGTAACCGCCACCAGGAGTTAGCGGCTCTTGAGCTTTGGCTGACGCGCATTGAACCTAATGACCAACAGGCTAAAGAAAGTTTCAGGCGCTTACTCAGTGACGTCAGTCTTAGTGATGCGCCGGTGCTTACACGTTGGATTAGTTTGCTAGACCGCCGTTTACCTCATCCGGCAGGGGTTGAAAGTTAGTATTAGCGGGTATCCCGCTCCAGCCAGGTCAATGTGGCGAGCGCCTGTTCACGGTGTTCGCCACAGACATCAATATCAAACTTGAAGCGTTCACAGACAGCAGGGCGGCTGGGGTCACCAAATAGTCGACATAAGTTTTGCTCATCAAGCTGTACACAGCGGATGCCCGCAGGCTTGCCCTGGGGCATACCAGGAATTGCTGAACTGATTGAGGGCGCGATGCAGCAAGCGCCACACCCTGCACGGCATCCTTCACTCCTGAATTCAGGCATTAAGCGCAACACTAGGTGAAAACACGGCAATCGCGCCCTTGTTGATTCCCTCAAAGGCTTGGATGCGCGTGGTTACGCCGCTTTGCGTGGCTACCTCTTTTGCCAGCCAGGCGGCGATATTTTCTACCGTGGTGGGGCCGGGAAGCACGGTGCATAGCGTCTGTGGCAGCGTAATGGAGAAATCACCTTGAGCCGCCCGATAGCTACAGGTAAGGGTGTCGCTATCGCGTGCGGTGATATCCGCCTGTTCAAGTAGATAACGGTTATCCAGCCATGCCGCCCACTGCTGTTCAAGCTGTGGCTGACGCTCGTTGTGCTGCCAAATATAGAGTCTTGAGCGATGGCCGTGGGCGATACGCTGGCAGTTGCCTAGGTGACGCTTTAGGCCGTGCGTGTAGCCATAGGCAGCGCCATCAATGGCCTCGTCGCTAAGCGTTAGGGTCACTTGGTGGACATTTTCAGGGCGCTGTTCGGTGAGCTGCTGGCTTAAATGCTCGGCGACCGAGTCAAGCTCAATAGCGTGCCAGGGAAGCAAGCTAAAGGCCTCTTTCGGCCCGCGTACTTCCATTGGGTAGGGGATTGTGGTGCGAACACATACGCCTTCAGGGCACTCCGTCACAGTGACCCCTGGAGCTTGGGTGGGCACCAGTAATGTATGATCGAGTCCACTGTCCAGCGTGCGCTTGATCCACGGTTTGACTTCACCAAAATCAAACAGCATGCCATCTTCACCCAGCTCGCCATCCAGCACCGCATCTACTTGCCAGCTACAGCCAACGAGACCGCGCTGGGAACACCAAAGGGAGACGTCGATATGGGTCAGTTGTTTAACGAATAAGGACATTAATCAAAGCCTGCTAATTTGTGCATTTGTAGCGACAGACGCCACTGGGGATTAGCCATACAGTAAGCGGTCGCTTCAGCGATAGTGGTCTTATCCTGATTGAGGGGCGCAAGGTCCATCGGCTGTAGAAAGAAGTGGCGAAACTCAAGACTCGAAAACTGCTCTGGGAGGGCGTCTGCCTGGGGGTAAACGAGCTTTAATTCGTCGCCTTGGGAAACGGCTAGCGGGTTGTTGCCCTTGGGGCTTACGCAGAGCCAATCAATGCCCGGAGGAGGCGCGAGTGTTCCGTTGGTCTCCACAGCCACCTCAAACCCATGGCTGTGCAGCGTGGCAATCAATGCCGCGTCGAGCTGCAGTAACGGCTCACCGCCGGTAAACACCACATAGGGAATTGCCTTCTCTTTTTTATGCGGCCATAGCGCGGCGATATGCTCAGCGAGGGCGGCGGCGGTGGCAAACTTACCGCCATTAATGCCATCGGTGCCGATAAAGTCAGTATCACAAAAGGTGCATTTAGCCATCGCCCGGTCAGCTTCACGGCCTGACCAAAGGTTGCAGCCGCTAAAGCGACAGAAAACGCTCGCCCTGCCCGCTTGGGCACCTTCTCCCTGCAGGGTATAAAACGCTTCTTTGACGTGATACATCAGCACTTGCCTGCTGCGCTGTCTACGCTGTAAGCCAGTGGGTCGGTGACACCGTTGGCAGCAAAGGCGTCCAGCCGTTCGCGGCAGCTGCCGCACACCCCGCAGGCAAGTTCACGGCCTTCATAACACGTCCAGGTCTGGCGGTAATCCAAGCCCATCGCGAGGCCTTCGCGCAGAATGTCGGACTTACTGGCGTATAAATAAGGGGCGTGTAGCGTTACTGGCTCGAAGTTGGCAATGCTCGCTACTTGGTTCATGGCCTCAACGAATTCGGGGCGACAGTCTGGGTAGAGGATATGGTCACCGCCGTGAGCGCCGTAATCAACGCGCTCAGCGCCGATATTGACAGCTTTGGCAATCGCCAGTGAGAGCAATATCATATTGCGGTTAGGCACCACGGTGGCGCGTAGGTTGTCCGCGGCGTAATCTCCCTGGGGCATGGCTTGGTCAGGGTTAGTCAGTGCTGAATTATCAATCAGGCTATGAATCGCACGAATATCAATGACTTGATGAGGTATCCCAAGCGATTCACACACCTGGCGGGCAGTGTCGAGTTCACGCCCATGGCGCTGGCCATAATCAAACGAAAGTGCGTGTACGCTCAGGCCTTCACGCAGCGCGCTGTGAAGTACGGTAAACGAGTCCATTCCACCGGAATAGATAACGACAGTTGTTGATGTGGGATTAGCATCCGCGTGGGGTGTTGGTGACATAAGAAAACACTCTTTGTCGGAGAATTTGTTGATCGCAAGCAGGCATTGGCCGTCGCGGCGTTCCGGGGTCCGGTCCGGAAGGGCGGCAGTTTACGCAATAGCCGCTAGCCTGACCAGTGTTTGAGCATATGCTGTCTTCGTAAGGCAAGGGCGGACAGCATTAATATCAACATGCTACGCTAACCATCCACGCTGTTAGAGGCTGAACAATGGCAACCATTGAGCATAGCGAAATTATTAATGCGTCTCCTGAAAGAGTGTTTGAGTTACTGAGCCGCGTAGAGGATTTTGCTGATTATTCGGATTTAATTCGCTCGATTGAAACCCTCGGTGAAAACCGTTATCGCTGGCACGTTCGGGCAGTAGGCATGGATTGGGCCTTCGATGTCATGGTGACCGATAGCCAGCCGCCCCATGTGTTGGCGTGGGAGTCGTTGGATGGCGTGAAAAATCAGGGGCGATATCACCTACGCGCCGTGCCGGAAGGTACAGAAGTGGCTTTGACACTGAGCTATGAGCTGCGCAATCGCTTAATGGAAAAAGCGGTTAACAAAGCCGCTAAGCCGCTAGTGGGCAAAGTGAGCCGCCAGATTCTTGAGCGCGTGGAAGCACGTCTGAATGAGCGCGCCTGAATGAGAGTGTTTGTATGAGTGTGTTTGTATGAATAGGGCACCACGACACCCGTGGCGCTGGGCGTTCGGGTTCGCGTGCCTGGCTATGCTGGCCTACGTGTGGCTGTGGTATTCGCCAGACTTGATGGCCGCTAAACAGTGGGCTGCCCAGGCCTCGCATCATCCTGCGGTGATTATGGGGGTGATGCTAATTATGGCCGTTACCTTGGCCATAGGGCTGCCCGGCAGTATTGGGCTGTGGCTTATTGCGCCTTTTTATCCGCCGGTGATTGCGACCGTAATGTTAACGCTGAGTAGTGTGGCGGGGGCTTTTGGGGCTTATCAAATAGCGGCGAGAGCGGGGCAGCGCTGGAATCCTGGGGGGCTGACGTTAAAAGTCATGCAGATGTTGGAGCAGCGCAGCGATTTAATGACCCAGTGCGCGCTGCGTATATTGCCCGGTTTTCCTCACTCCGTTATTAACTTTGCCGCCGGTTTGCGCGGTATTTCCCTTAAAACGTACTTATTGGCAGCCGCGCTTGGGCTGTCGGTAAAGTGGGGTGTCTATAGCAGTGCCATTTACGGGGCATTAGAGGCGATTGAGGAAGAAGATGCGCTGCAGTTTGATGTCGTGCTGCCACTAATCGCCCTGGCGTTGCTGTTACTGGTCGGCGCTTGGTTCAGGCGCCGCGTAGAAGCGGCGCGAGACCTTTGACCGTCGTTTGTGACGGGCAATCAATATTAGCGAGGCTTATGCATTGAGGCATCGAGGTGGTCGACCACCTCAGCCCAGTCGGCATCCTCATCGACGGCTTCTTTCAAAAAGTCCGCCTGCCCTTCGTTCCAACAGGGAGCATCCGCCAGGGGCATTGTTTCCGGCAATGCGCCGTTGCGCTGTATAAAGCGTTCAATGGAATCGGCGTCAGAAGCAAGTCCCAGCTGTTCAAATAATTCGCTGAAATGGTGAACCGGTTTTTCCATATTATGTTGCTCCTTCAAATGGTTAAGTTGCCTCTTTACACCATAGCGTGAATTGCCGTTTATGCCAGCGTAAGAAAAAGACGGTTGCGTTAACGTTCACCAACAAGCGGTGTTAAAAAGCGCTGGCGCTGCACGTCTAAGGGAAGGGGCTGTGCCAGAAGGTGGACTAGTTTGGTGAAAGCGGCCTCAGGGGTCATGTCATCCCCGGAAAGAATGCCGGCATCGCTAAGGCCATGGCCAGCGGCATAGGCACCCAGGTGAACAGCGCCTTGAGGGCACTGGCTAATGGCGGCTAATAGCTTGCCTTCCCCGCTTGCGTTGGCAAGTACGTCTAGCAGGCCTGGGGCATCGGGTATGTTGCCAGCTCCCCAAAGTTGCAGTAGTGCTCCTTTTATACGCGCATCACCCAGCCACGCTTCAAGCTGCCAGGGGCACATTCCTGGCCACAGCACGATGCGCACCACTTCGCCATGATTGACTAGCCGGTAGTCAGGCAGTTCAAAACGCGGTGCACCGCGCTGTTGCAGGCCAAGCCCGCGGCTTGGGTAGACAACAAAATCATTGCCCACCCGTTCGCCTAGCAGCGGGTAACTAGGGCTGGTGAAGGCGTTAGCTGCTTCGCTATGCTGTTTGATGGCACGCGCACCACGGAGTAGCTTTCCAGCAAAATAGATAGCCACCTCTTGCAGCGTAGGCATGGCGGCAAACTGTAACGCGCCGTATAAATTTCCCAAACCATCACTGCCAGGTGCCTCTAGCGGCTGCATGGAACCCGTTAAGACTACCGGGCGATCCAAGCCTTGCAGCTGATAGGCAAGGCTTGAGGCGGTCCAGCTGAGGGTGTCGGTACCATGAATAATCACAAAGCCAGCGTAAGCCGTTAACTTTTCACTCACATCCTGGGCGAGCATTTGCCAGGTAAGCGGGGTGGCCGCGCTAGAGTCAATGAGGGTGGAGTAGCTGATCACCTCATAGGGGGGGAGCGAACGTTGTTGAGCCAGTGTCAGCTGAGCCAGGGCAGCGGCCATTCGCGCGGCGAAATCACCGCCAGGCGCAAGCCCGTTGGCGTTTTGCTGCATGCCGATAGTGCCACCGGTATAAATCACCAGAAGGCGATCATTCTGTGAGAAGGCACTGGCTAAAGGGGAGTGTGGGCTCATGGCCGCCTCCTAGCGAATCATTTGGTACGGGCTACCCGGTGCACTAACAGTTTTCCGCTGTGGTCTTCTAAGCGGTGATTGCGCCCCGCCAGCAAGGCGAAGCCACTGCAAACCGCAATCAGGCCCATTAATAACCACGCAATGTTCTCGGTGCTGGCCCCTGTTTGGAGTAAAACGCCGACCCCAAAGGGGCCGAGTGCCGCCAAGGTATAACCACCGCCCTGAACGAGACCAGAAAGCTGGCCGGCAAGGCGCGAGTTGGCTGTGCGCAAAACGAGCAGGCTAAGGGCAAGGCTAAAGCTGCCTCCTTGTCCTATACCCAGCAATGCTGCGCCTAGCCACTTCCATGCGAGCGGGGCGATTAGCAGCATCCAAATGCCAATGGCGGTGCTCAGCAGCGTCACAACTAAGGCGGGGCGCTGGTCGTGACCCAAACGTGCTAGCCAAGGCGCGGCCAGTGCGGCGACGAGTTGGCACATAATGGAAACAGCCATTGTCCAGCCAGCATCCGCCTCGTTATAACCGCGGTAAACAAGCAGCGTCGGTAGCCAGCCGAATACGATATACGCCAGGGACGACTGTAAGCCCATATAAAGCATGATGTGCCATGTGAGCGGCTGATTGAGTAACTTCAAAATACCGCTATTGATGGGGCTGGGTGATGCCGAGGCAGAAGGGCGCGGCATGTTGAAATGCCATAATAGCAGCGCGAACAGTGCCAGCAGCGACCAGCTCATTAAGCTGGCTTGCCAACTGCCCAGTAGCTGTGTCAGCGGCACACTTAAGCCAGCCCCCAACGCGCCACCTAAACAAAGTGCCATGGTGTAAAGGCCGGTGAGTAAATCAGCGCTATCGGGAAGTTCGCGTTTCACCAAGGCAGGAAGCAGGGTGCCCGCAATACCAATCGCACAACCTGCCATCGCTGAGCCGATAAATAGCACGCCAGGTAGCGGTAAGCCGCGCAGAATAAGCCCTGCCGTTAGTAGAATGAGCGCAGCGCTAAGGGCGCGTTCACTGCCTATGCGTTTGGCTAGCATGGGTGCCAGTGGGGCGGCTAAGCCTAGAAAAAGCACGGGGAGCGTGGTGAGCAGCCCAGCGGCGGTGGCCGAAAGCCCCGCGGTCTCTTGCAAGCGCGCCAGTAAGGGGGCAACCGATGACAAGGCGGGGCGTAAATTCAGCCCCACCACGACCATCAGCAAAATAAAGGTGATTGAGCGACGAGATGCCATAGTTGTGCTTATTTACTACCCGGGCTTATTTCAGATGAGGACGCAAATCTCCGCGAACTGCATCGAGAAGCGTAATGAAATGGTAATCCTGTGAGGTATCCAGGCAGTCCACTCTCACGCTGGTGCGCATGCCTTTGTCTATGTGCAGCTGATCAAATATTTCTAGCGTCAGTTTTCTAGCTGGCTTATCGCCGGGTGCCATGATGCCGTCTTCAAGGGTAAAGGTTTCCAGCAAGGTAACACGCACGCGAGTGCTATTGCCTTCGCTAAGCACGCGCCGGACAAACAGCCAGCCTTCGCAGGGCAGGGCATGGTTATCATCGCGCAGCCGCAAGAAAATCGTGCGGTAGCAGGCACCTTCAATAGAGGCCTTTTCAGCCATGCTGCGGTAAGCCTGAACCACTTGATTGGCTGAGGCGCGGGCGTCATCTAAACGCTGGACAATACCTTGATGTTCGCGGCTGAGTTGCTCTTGACGTTGAAACGTCAGCCATTGGCGATACTCGGCCATAAGGTGGGACGACGCCATAATCACTCCATGAAAAATTGTTCACGTCTAAACGCTAAAAATAAATGCTTAAAACAGCCGCTTGGAATATGCAAAGGCGATACCTTCGCATATTCCAGCGCGGGGAGCTAGCGACGAACGCGGCGTTTACGTTCCCCGCTGGTATTGGCGCTCTGCCCTTCGGGTTTGCGTTTGGCGCGCGGCTGCCGCTGGTTGCGACGACCATTTTCAATGGGCTCAGGCTTGATAGTGGGGTCAGGCTCAAAACCGGGTTCAATATGTTTTGGCAGCGTCTGCTTAATCAGTCGCTCAATGTTGCCTAGCAATCCATCTTCGTCGACACAGACCAATGAAACTGCTTCGCCATTGCTGCCGGCGCGGCCAGTACGCCCAATGCGGTGTACGTAATCTTCGGCCACATTGGGCAGGTCAAAGTTAACCACATGGGGCAGTTCATTGATGTCCAGGCCACGCGCAGCGATGTCGGTTGCTACCAGCACCTGAAGGTCGCCGGTTTTAAAAGCGGTTAGCGCGCGGGTGCGTGCCCCTTGGCTTTTATTGCCATGGATCGCCATAGCAGGAATGTCCTGCTTGGAAAGCTGTTCGGCTAGGCGGTTGGCGCCGTGTTTAGTGCGTGTGAAAACCAACACTTGAAACCAGCCGTTTTGCTGGATTAAGTGGGCGAGTAGTTCACGCTTTTTCTCACGGTCTACGCGGTAAATGGCCTGCTCGATTTTCTCTGCAGTGGTATTGCGTGGTGCCACTTCAATAAGCGCTGGGTTGTCCAGCAGCTGTTGAGCAAGGGTTTGGATCTCGTTAGAAAACGTCGCTGAAAACAGCAGGTTTTGGCGCTTTTTAGGCACTAAGCGCAGCAGGCGCTTGATGTCGTGGATAAAGCCCATGTCCAGCATGCGGTCGGCTTCATCAAGGACTAAAATCTCAACGGCAGAAAGGTCAACATGCCCCTGCTGGTGTAGATCTAATAGGCGGCCGGGCGTGGCGATAAGCACATCTAAGCCGGCTTTCAGCGCATCTATTTGAGGCTGCTGACCAACGCCGCCAAAGATAATGTGCGAGCGCAGCGCAAGATGTTGCCCGTAAGTCGCAACGCTTTCGCCAACTTGAGCCGCAAGTTCACGCGTAGGGGTGAGCACCAGCGCACGCACCTGGCGCTTTGCCGGGCGTTTGCCGTCGTTCAGCCGTTGCAGCATTGGCAAGGTAAAGCCCGCGGTTTTGCCGGTGCCGGTTTGGGCGCTGGCTAACATGTCGCGACCTTCTAACACGACGGGGATGGCCTGTCGTTGAATCGGGGTAGGTTCGGTGTAACCTTGCGCTGTGACAGCGCGTAACAAGTCGGCGTGCAGGCCAAGTTCAGAAAAGCTCATGCGTTCTCCGCAGTCACCTAGTGAGTCAGTACTGATAAGTAGTTGTTGTCACTAGATGTAATGTTCAAAAAGCGAGGTTGATTCACCCGCGCGGCAGCGAAGTGTGCCAGATAACTCACAAGGCCGCGAAGGTCGTTGGTAAGCCGTGTATGACGGTGACATGAGAGCGACAGCGTGAAGCTGTGCTGTGTTCTGATGTGCACGGACACACCAGGAAATGTTCGTGTCAGTAATAAGCCGAGCAGTGTAACACGGTTATGAAAAGCCAGCGTGATTAGCTGTTACGTGTCAGAGAAGGCCGCAGCGTATATTAACTAGTCAGCTCGCTTAGCTGAAGGTCTAGTCGAGATAAGCTTAGCCTAAAATAAGTTTGGTCTAAAATAAGCTTGGTCTAAAATAAAATTAGTCAAAATAATTGCCCTGGCGTATCTGGCTGGCGATGAGTTCGGCAGATTGATTCCAACTGCTGCTTAAGGCACGCACCAGCGCGGGATAGCCATCTTCTTCAAGGGGTGTCTCTGCATGGAAGTTGTCCATCGCCAGTAGCGCGCCGTCATCATCAAGCAGCTGCCATTGGCCACTGGCTATCGCTAAGCCATCAAACCGGCCTTGGAAGTGGTTAACCTCTAAGCGCAACGTTAGTGCATCTGGCTGTGTGCCCTCCGCGCGGATGACTCGCAGCGTAGGCAGCGCGTGTGACAGGCGAGCGCGTAGCGCCCGCTCTAACTGCCTACCTAGCCCTTCTGCCCATTGGTGTTCGCGTGCGGCGTTCAGGGTGATGTCGTCCAGCTGCATGACAATGCCATCGACATCCAAGTAATGCGCAAGCCGTGGAGCGCTAAGCCGTAGTGTGCCTTGGGGTTGGTCAGGTGCGCTGGCCGTGTTGTCACTGGGCAGCATGTAGCGTGCTGGTGGCACCACACTGCTAGCGCAGGCGGATACCAGCAGGCAGATCATCAGCACCGGTAGATACTTAATCCATGCAAACATAGTCAGCTCCTTAATCGCGTGGTGCCCGTGGCATGGGGTCTTGGGCATCTAAATTGTCAAACAGCAGCGCCCTTGGATTTTCATTTAACGTGCGTGTTAGTGGCTGCAAATCACGCATTAAGCGATCTAACCGTTCAATGGCCGTGGTGAGTTCCTGATACGCAGGTGATGAAGGCGAAAGGCCTTGCAGCGTGTTGCGCAGCTCTTCCAAGGTTGCGTTTAGGTTGCCACCAACGGCTTGGGTCTCAGGGTCGTTAAGTAGCTGATTAATAGAGGCACTTACGTCGCGCACCTCGTTGAGCACGCTTTCTGAAGCTTGCAAGTTACGATCCAAACCGGCTAACAGGGGTTCAACTTCAAGCGTGTTTAGTTTTTCCAGTAAATCGGTCACCTGGGCCTGAATTTGTGCAAAGCCGCCAGGCACGGTTGGGAACACGTCGCGATCTGAGAATCGCTCGGCAATATACTCATCGGCGAGGTCACGCTGGAAGTTTAAATCGACAAACAGCGCGCCCGTTAGCAGGCTGCCACTTTTAAGAGAGGCCCGCAGGCCAAGGCCAAACAAGCGTTCAAACCGAGCCGCCCACTCTTCTAAGTTAATCTCGCTGTTTTCTATGCCTAGCCGCTGAGGTTCAATCCTTATTAACACGGGAATGGCAAAGCGCGCGCGCGAATCTGGCTGGGGGGCGGTAAAGTTCCAGGGTACTGCGGCGACGGTGCCGAGTCGCACGCCGCGAAACTCTACCGGTGCTCCTTTAGAAAGACCGCGAACAGTTTCATCTACCAGCAATACATATTCTAAGTAGCGGTTGAAGGTGCCTTCCCGGGCGGCATCTTCGTCGGCATACAGCGTGAAGCGTGTATTGGCTTCAACCGGGCGCCCCATGGGGAGATCTTCAGGTACGCCGAAGGTGACGCCTCCCCCTAAAAGCGCTTCAATGGATTCCACGCTGACACGTACACCGTCAGCATCTAACCGAAAATCGACGCCGTTGGAGGTCCAAAAGCGGGTGCTGTCGGTAACTAACGCGGTGTAGGGTTCTTCAATAAATACCTGATGCTGCATGGTGCGCGATTGAGGCTCGAAGCGGTTCTCTTCTATACGCCCAACGGTATAGCCTTGGTAAGAAACGGGGTCACCCACCCGCAGTGAATTGCCCAGCTGGCTGGTTAAACTCAGCCGTAAGCCCGCCTGGCCGGCAGGTGCTACGGGTGGGGTCTCGCTGACAGGGAATTCACGGCGCGGGGCTTCTGCGGCACCGGGTTCAAGCTGAATATAAGCGCCGGATAGCACGGTGCCCAGGCCGCTAATGCCTTCACGCCCGATGCGCGGTTTGACCACCCAAAAGCGGCTATCTTCGCGCAGCATATCTTCTGCTTCTGGCTGGATGCGTGCCGTCATTACCGCATGGGAAAGATCGTCAGATAGCCTCACGGTCTGAACGCGGCCAATTTGAACATTGCGGCTACGAATAAGCGTATTGCCCGCTTCGATACCTTCAGCGCTTTCCATGGTGAGCGTTACCAGCGTGCCACGGCTGGCATAGTTGTCGTAAATCAACCATAGGCCAATGGCAATGGCGACGATGGGTACAATCCAAATTGGTGAAAGGCGGGTTTGTCGCGATGTTTTGGCCCGGTTTAAATCCTGCTCGGTGGTTGCGTTGCCATTTGTTTGGTTGCTGTTCGTTGGGTCGTTAGGGGGCGGTAGTGTTTCATTAGCCATCAACAGGTTCCTTGGTGGCCGCTTTACGGCGAAGAGGCGTGGGCAGTGGTAAATCCCAAATTAAGCGTGGGTCAAACGACATTGCTGCCAGCATGGTCAATACAACCACTGAACCGAAGGCGAGCGCTGCGGGGCCGGGGGTAATCGACATCAACGATCCAGCGCGAATCAAAGCAACTAAAATAGCTACAACAAAAACGTCGACCATCGACCAGCGGCCAATAAATTCTGTTAAGCGATACAGCCGAGTACGGCTTTGAGCGTTCAATAGGTTGCTACGCTTGACCACCAGGCAGAGCCACGTTAGCGCAACCAGTTTACCCACGGGAACGATGACGCTGGCAATAAAAATGACCGCAGCGATAGGCCATGAGCCCATTTGAAGTAATTGCACAACACCGCCGATTATGGTCGATGGCGTTGAGCTGCCTAAGCTGGTGGTGGTCATTATGGGATACACATTGGCGGGAATATACATGATGGCCGATGCGGTAAGAAGCGCCCACGTGCGCTGTAGGCTTTGTGGTAAGCGTTGGTGAAGTTTCTCATGGCAACGAACGCAGTGCCCGCGCCCTTGGGAAGAAAGCCGGTTTATCAGCCCACAGGTTGGGCAGCCGGTTAAGCCTTGTTCGGCGGCGGGCAAGCCCGTTTTAGTGCCTTCAGGTGCCAGCGGCTCTCCTTCCAATGAAAACCACATCCAGTCGGCATCAATAGACTGCGTCGTCATTAGTAGCAGCAGTGCAAACGCGCAAAACGCCCAGAAAGAGATGCCTAGTTCAATATCGGCAAGGCCGGCTATTTTTATCAGGCTGACCAGAGCGCCAATAATGAAGACATCGGCCATCATCCAGGGGGTTAAGTGAGCCAGTGAGCGAGCAATGCTGCGGCTAAAGGGCAGGGGATGATCGCGTAATAGGCCAAACTGAAGCCAAAGCACCCCAAGTAAGTAAACCGCTGGCAGCACTGCGATGGTCATGATAACGGCAATGGCAACCAGGGGCTGGTGGAAGCCAATCAGCGTGGTGGCGGTTTGTGAAAGCTCAATGCGATTACCGACGCCGCTGACTGAAAAACTGATAAAAGGAAATGATACCGCCAGCAGTAGTGCGATAAGCGCCGATAAGGCCAAGGCCATACTGCGCTGAGCTGGATAGCGGTGGCGATTGACAAGCGTATGGGAGCAGCGTGGGCAGGTAGCTTTCTCCCCTGAGCTGAGCGGTGGCAATGCCGACACCCAGTCACATTCATGACAAGCACGCAAGCGCCGCCGCTGAGTTCTGACCTCAGGAGGAGAGCGGTCAACGAGTGGTGTGTTGACCGGTAACGTGTGGCGTTTAATAAATCGTTGCGGCGTCAAAAACTAAACTCTCTCAGTGCGAATTCCTGGCAAAGCTACTAGGATGTGGCGGATTAAGCTGCCAAGCGCGTATTTTAGCAAGTCTACGTGGCTGAAATAATGCCTAGCCACAACGATGTTGTCTCCTCTAAAGTGCTGGGCACTAGCGATGCAAGACGTAAGTAGTGTCTGCTACGTCGTGATTAAAAATAGCGCTTGGAAATGGTGCCTGTCATTAAGTCATGAAGGAAATGAAATGTTACTTCCCTTATTAGCGGTTGTGTTTGGCTTGGCGTTGCTGGTGTGGAGCGCCGAGAAATTTATTGACGGTGCGGCGGCAACGTCCCGCTGGCTTGGGTTGTCGCCTCTTTTGATCGGTATGTTAGTCATTGGCTTTGGCACATCCGCCCCAGAAATGATGGTCTCGGTACTGGCTGCCCTGGATGGCAACCCCGGCTTGGCGGTGGGCAATGCCTATGGCTCCAATATTGCCAATATCGGCTTGATACTAGGCCTAATTGCGCTTATTTCGCCTCTAGCCGTTCATTCCAGCGTTATTCGTAAAGAAATGCCAATCCTCATGCTGGTCATGCTGGTGACCGGTTTGATGCTGCTGGACGGTTTCATAGCACGCTGGGAAGCAGTCTGCCTCTTGCTGGCATTAGTGGTGTTTATCACGGTGAGTATTGTGCGTTCGCGCAATCAGTCCGACGACGCGTTGGTATCTGAGGTGGCTGAAACGCTGGATAGCAAGCCAATGTCTCGCGGCAAATCAATCATGTGGACGCTGATAGGCTTGGTGCTGCTAATTGCGAGTTCGCGGCTGTTGGTTTGGGGGGCTGTTGAAATAGCCACTCAGTTTGGCGTGAGCGACTTAATTATTGGTTTGACCGTGGTCGCCATTGGTACTTCATTACCTGAGTTGGCGTCTTCTATCAGCGCATTGCGCCGGAAAGAGCACGATCTTGTGCTGGGTAATGTGGTCGGCTCTAACCTGTTTAATAGTTTGGCAGTAGTGGGCCTTGCGGGTGTGATTGCGCCGATTGAGGCAGGCCGTGAGGTGCTAGTGCGCGACTGGAGCGTGATGACCGGCATGACACTGCTGATGATTCTATTTGCGTTTTCCTGGCGTGGCCGCCCACGGCGCATTAATCGTTTGGAAGGGGGCATTTTGCTGGCGCTATTTATCGCCTACACCGGTTATATGGTCAGCATCGTCATAATGTCTCGATAGCATTTTTATCGTCATGGGTCTTTCTTGTCATAGCCTGCCGCTATGGTGCCTTGTGCGTCAACGCGACACATCTTAGACGCATGGCTGTTGGCATATTATGGCTGTCCAAGAAGGGCGCTTGCGACAAATTAGCTTGTGACAAATTAATTGCGGCGTAAGGGATAAGCTTAGTGTTTAGGACTATAGGTGTTTATTGCTAATTAGTGCTTATAGCTAAAAGTGTCGTGCCATGAAGGCTCAACTAAGCTTGTGTAACCCCCTTCGTGGGAAACCGATTCAGGTCTTAGGAGAGTGAAATGGAACTTGATCCGCTCGTATTATCGCGATTGCAGTTCGCATTCGTTGTGTCATTTCACGCGATTTTTCCCGTATTTACTATCGGCCTGGCATCATATATAGCGTTGCTCCACGGTCTTTTTTTCAAGACTAAAAACCCAGCGTGGGATCGCTTGTCTCTCTTCTGGACGAAGGTATTTGCCGTCGTCTTTGGAATGGGGGTGGTGTCAGGCATTGTGATGTCGTTTCAATTTGGCACAAATTGGAGCAACTTTTCTCAGGCGTCCTCAAATTTCCTCGGCCCTATGCTGAGTTACGAAGTTGTCACGGCGTTCTTCTTAGAAGCGGCGTTCTTGGGCGTATTGTTATTTGGCCGCGGCAAGGTTTCCCAAGGGGTTCACCTGTTTGCTGCCATTATGGTGGCGGTGGGCACCTTCATCTCTTCTTTCTGGATTTTATCGGCCAACAGCTGGATGCACACACCTGCTGGGGTAGAGCTAATCGACTTTCGCTTCCACGTTACCTCCTGGAGCGAGGCCATCTTTAATCCCTCTTTCCCTTACCGCTTTATGCATATGGCCGTTGCCTCCTTTTTGACCGGCGGTTTTGTGGTGGCCGGGGTGAGTGCATGGTTTTTGTTACGTGATCGAGACCCTGAAGCTAACCGCCGTGCGCTTTCTATGTGTTTATGGCTGCTATTGTTTTTGGCACCGGTTCAGGCGGTTATTGGCGACTTTCACGGGATTAACACTTTAGAGTATCAACCGACTAAGGTGGCTGCGATGGAAGGGAACTGGCAGACATCCACCAATGTCCCGCTGCTGTTATTTGCTATTCCTGACCAGCAAGCGCAGGCCAACCATTTTGAAATCGCTATTCCCAACCTTGCCAGCATCATTTTGACCCACTCGCCAGACGGTGAAGTGCCGGGCATTACCGAGGCCGCGCCTGAAGAGCAGCCACCTGTGCTGATTGTTTTTTGGGCCTTCCGTGTGATGGTCGGGATTGGTCTATTAATGATTGCGGTGGCCGTAGTGGGGCTGATTTTGCGTCGCAAGGGGCATATTTATAGTCAGCCACTCTTTTTGAAAGCGCTGACCGGGATGATCGCCATGCCTTTTATCGCGGTTCTGGCCGGTTGGATTGTTACTGAGTCTGGCCGTTCCCCGTGGCTGGTTTACGGCATGATGACGCACGCAGAGGGCTTAACGCCTTCGCTTACCGGCTCCATGGCGCTGTTTACCTTAATTGGCTATGTGTTGGTTTACGGCGTGGTGTTTTATGCAGGCATTTATTACCTCACGCGCGTGGTGCGTAATGGCATGTTGCCGGAAGAAGAGCGCGAAACGATTGATGAGCACTTCAAGCGCCCTATGCGGCCTCTCTCGGCAGCACAGACGCCCTTTGACGATGATGTTGACCCGGTGAGGAGCTAAGTATGAGCTTGGAAATGTTTGATTTAACGTTGATCTGGGCCTTCATCATCGGTTTCGGCATCATGATGTACGTGCTGATGGATGGATTCGACTTGGGGTTGGGGATTCTTTATCCCTTTGCCCCCGATGAAGATGCCCGGGATGTGATGATGAACTCCGTCGCACCGATATGGGATGGTAACGAAACCTGGCTCGTGCTGGGTGGCGCAGGCTTATTAGGTGCGTTTCCACTGGTTTATTCAGTGTTTTTGCCAGCGCTCTACATCGGTGTTTTCCTGATGCTGGCAGGCTTGATCTTTCGTGGTGTTGCCTTTGAGTTTCGCTTCAAATCCCGGCGCAATCGTCACTGGTGGAATCGTGCCTTTTGCTGGGGGTCGGCAATTGCTGCCTTTGCACAAGGTGCTGTGGTGGGGGCTTATATCCAGGGCTTCCCGGTTGAAAATTTTACCTATGTCGGCGGTGCGTTTGACTGGCTAACACCTTTTTCAGTGCTCACCGGGCTTGGTTTAATGGCCGGCTACGCGCTGCTAGGGGCTACCTGGCTAATTCTAAAATCTGAAGGTCATGTGCAGGACTGGGCGTATAAAATTACCCCCCTGTTGCTGGCGCTGGTGCTGTTTGTGTTTGCGGTGATCAGTATATGGACGCCGTTCGTAAATCCGATGGTGTGGGAGCGCTGGTTCGGTAATATTCAGCTGATTTGGATTTTCCCCTTCCTAGCCTTGGCTTGTGCTTTAGTGGTTCTCCGTTCGGTACAAAAACGGCGTGAAGGCGTGCCTTTCTTGGCCACTATCGGCATCTACGTCTTCACTTATTTGGGCCTGATCGTAAGCAAATGGCCGGTTATCGTGCCGCCGAACTACACGCTGTGGGATGCTGCTTCTGCGCCGGAGTCTCAGCTGTTCTTGCTGATTGGGGTTGTGTTCGTTATCCCGATTATATTGACCTATACCGCCTGGACCTATTGGGTGTTCCGCGGCAAGGTGCGTGTGGGCGAGGGATATCACTGATCTATGGTAACTGAACACGCGCTTTCACTTACGTCGCGCAGTTGGCTGCAAGCGTTGGCTAAGGGAGAGCGCAAGCGCCTGCTGGGTTCAGCGCTCTGCGGTGTGTTGGCCGGTAGTCAAACGATTGTGGTGGTGGTGGGTCTTGCGTGGCTTATTGATCAGCTAGTGGTGCACGACCGCTCACCCATGACTTTATGGCCGATATTCACCCTGCTGGTGGGCAGTGTGCTGTTACGCGCTGTTTTTCAGTGGGGGCATGAAACATTGAGCCTAGAGGCGAGCCTGCGCATTCGACAGCGCGCCAGAGTTCAGCTGTTAGATAAATTATCTGCATTGGGCCCGGTGTGGCTGACCAGCCAGCACAGCGGCTCGCTAGCCAACCAAGTGGTTGAACATATTGATGCGCTGGAAGGTTATTTCGCGCGTTTTTACCCCCAGCTGCGGATTACGCTCTGCTTGCCGCTGTTGATAGTAGCGGTGGCAGGTTGGCTGGATTATTTGGTGGCTCTGTTTCTGCTGCTTTCTGCGCCCTTAATTCCGCTGTTTATGGCATTGGTCGGCATGGGCGCTGAGCGCCTTAATCGCGATCAGTTTGTGGCGGTTTCTCGGTTATCCGCGCATTTTATTGATCGTGTGCGTGGTATGACCACGCTGCAGCTGTTTGGGCGTACAGCAGCTGCCCAGCAGGATGTTTGGTATGCCACCGACGGCTATCGCCGTCTTAGTATGCGCACGTTACGCCTGGCTTTTCTCTCTTCAGCGGTGCTGGAGTTCTTTTCCTCGGTCGCGATTGCGGTCGTGGCCATGTATGTCGGTTTCGGCCTGCTGGGCTATATCGAGTACGGGCCGTCACCCTCACTGACGCTTTTTTCTGGTTTGGCGGTGCTGCTGCTTGCGCCCGAATTTTTCCAGCCCCTTCGCACGCTTTCTCAGCACTACCATGACCGCGCTGCGGCACTCGGTGCCGCCGAGAGCGTGGTGAATATCCTCAATCAGCCAAGCTTGGTGAGCGGGCATCGCTGTATGGCTCCACGGTCAGATAGGTCGGCCATTGAGTTAACGGCTGCTTGCGTTGCTTACCCTGGCCGTGGGCAGGTGATAGGCCCTATCGATCTCACCATTCAGCGGGGCGAAGTAGTAGCGCTTAGCGGCGCTTCTGGTAGCGGGAAGTCGACGCTGTTGGCACTGCTCGCGGGCTTTATCGCACCCAGCGCTGGCGAGTACCGTCGGCAAGAAAATAGCCACTTTGCCTGGCTGGATCAGCAGCCCTGTCTTCTACACGGTAGCTTGATCGATAATCTGCGTTTGGCAGCGCCGGAAGCCTCCCGTGAAGAAATGATGACCGCGCTACAACGCGCAGGTTTTGGGCCTCTGTTAACACAGCTACCCGACGGGCTGGATACGCTAATTGGCGAGCGTGGAGTTGGGTTGTCGGGTGGTCAAGCCCAGCGCCTGGCGCTTGCACGGGTGTATCTAAGCAACGCACCGCTGGTGCTGTTAGATGAGCCTACGGCGAGTTTAGATCAGGAGACTGAACAGCTGGTTATGGCGGCTTTACTTGAGCTTGCTCAAGAAGGGCGCACCCTGGTGATAGCGACCCACCATCCGGCTGTGATCGCGGTTGCCAATCGTCACTTGGCTTTTGAGCAGGGTGAGCTGGTAGAGGTGATCTCATGATGGCTATATACCGCGAATTTCGCCCCTGGCTGCTGCTTTTAGTTCGGCGGCGCAGGCGTTTTTTAGTGGGCGCTTTGCTGGTTTGGGTCACTCTGATGGCAGGGCTTGCGCTGTTGGGTTTATCCGGTTGGTTTATTACCGCCAGTGCCCTGACCGGTATCGCCTTAGCCCTGGGTATTCCTGCACGTTTAGATGTTTATGTGCCTGGCGGCGGCATTCGTTTCTTTGCCTTGGCGCGTACCATCGCGCGCTATGTCGAGCGGCTGTATAACCATAATACGGTGCTAACGCTGCTTGCCGACTTGCGTTATCGGGTATTTGGCTATTTAACGCGCCTCGATGACACTCGCTTGCACGGTAAGCGTGCCAGCGACTGGCTGAGCCGGTTAACGGCGGATATCGATACCCTGGATAATTTCTATCTGCGGCTCTTGGTGCCCCCGGTAGTGGCGCTGCTTGGCGTGGTGGCTGTGTCGCTTTTTGTGGCTATTTGGTTGCCCGGTGTCGCGGTGCTGATGGCGGTGACGCTGGGTTTGCTTTGGCTAGTGGCGACACTGCTAGCGGCTGCCTGGGGATTTTCGCAAAGCTATCAGCAGGTGGTGGATCAGCAGTCGCTACGCCGTTTAGTGGTTGACCAAGTGCAGGCCTCGGCTGAGTTGATGAGCTATCAAACGACCCACTGGCACCGGACGATGATCGCCAGTCAAGAGCAGCAAGCGTTCAGCAACCAGCGCCGCTTAGGGCGTAAGGCGGTGCTGATAAACTGCCTAGTGAGTGTCATTGGCGGCTTAATGGTAGTGGCGGTCGTGTGGTTCGCAAGTTTAGTGTTTACCCAGCAGTTGGTAACGGGCCCTATTTTGGTGATGGCTACCTTGATAGCATTGGGGGCGAATGAGGCGTTTATTGCACTACCTGCGAGCTTTATCAAACTGGGCGCTAGCTATGCAGCGGTGCGCCGGTTAAATGCGTTAACTGATGATGCATCGTTGGCTACCCCCGCCGTGACGCTACCTGAAGATGTTGGCCTAAGTATTCAAGTGAATCAGCTTTCCCTGTTTTATGCGCAAACACTGGAACCCGCGTTAAGTAACCTCGATTTTCAACTGCCTGCAGGAAAACGGGCAGTGATTACCGGCAGCTCCGGCGCTGGAAAATCGTCGTTAGCCAGCGTGTTAATGGGGCGCTTAAAAGCCACTCAGGGTGAGGTGATGGTAGGCGGCGTGCCACCGTGGCAGCTTTCGGCGGAAAATCGTGCTAATCGCTTTGCCATGCTCACTCAGCAAGTGGATTTGTTTGATGCCTCTATTGCCGAAAATCTGCGTATTGCCAACCCTACCGCAAGCGATGACATGCTTTGGGGTGCATTGAGAGCCGTTGCTTTGGCTGACTGGGTTGAGCAGTTGCCGAAAGGCTTAGACACGGCGGTGGGCGAGAAAGGTCAGCAGCTATCGGGTGGTCAAGGCCGGCGGGTAGCGTTAGCGCGTTTAATGTTACGCAACCCCAGTGTTGTAATCCTTGATGAACCGTTCGCGGGTGTGGATGCTCCGACGGCAGCGTTCATCGCAGCTTCCTTGGATAAGTGGCTGGTTAATCGAACGGCTATCTTCTTTGTTCATCAAATTAGCTCGCTAAACCTATTGCCGAGGATCGAGTATCACTGGCATCTGGATGTCGGTAAGCTTACCCAATGCTTGAAGTAGCCAATGCTTGATTGAGCTGCGGTATAGCATTTTACCGCCTGGCCACACTGACCAGGCGGCTATTCACGTTAGGGCGATGTTAGGGTAGGGCAGGCACTTCAAAATCAGGCATTTCACCGGTTAGCGTATGTAGAAAAGCAGTAATGTTAGTGACGGTGTCATCATTAAACTCCCGCCCAAGCATTTCTTGGCCCATTATCGCAACAGCCTCTTCTAATGTTTCAGTAGCACCGTTGTTCATATATGGGTAGGTCACCGCCACGTTGCGCAGCGTGGGAGTTCTGAAACGATATTTATCGCTCTCTTGCCCGGTCACGATATAACGACCCAAATCGGTCGAACCTGGTACTTGAATCGCATGGAATTGGCTATCGGTTAAAGCAGGGCCACGATGGCAGGCAATACAGCCGTTATCAACAAAGGCTACCATGCCTTCTTTAGCCTGCTCGCTGATAGCTTCTTGATCGCCATGTAGGTAGCGATCAAAGGGTGAATTGGGCGTGTTGAGCGTGCGCTGGAAGGTGGCTAGTGCGTGTGCCAGATTATCATCGGTGATAGGTTCTTCTTGGCCTGGGTAGGCGGCACTGAATTTCTCCTGATAGAGTTCGAACCCTATTAATCGCTCCAACGCCACGTCTAACTCCATGGCCATTTCTACCGGTGCTTCAATTGGCCCCAGCGCTTGGCCTTCCAAATCAGGCTCACGGCCATCCCAGAATTGTGACCCTAAAAAACCACTGTTCAACACGGTTGGGGTATTGCGTTCACCGATTTGGCCATCGTGACCAACGGCGCGGGGAATGCGGTCGGCCCAGCCAAGTGCTGGGTTGTGGCAGGTAGCGCAGCTGATAACGCCGCTGGAAGAAATTCGCGGTTCAAAGAACAACATATTGCCAAGCTCGATCTTTGCTTCCGTGAGAGAGTTATTTGCTGGAATGGGTGGTAAGTAAGGCAGCGCTTCAAAGCGGTTACGGTAGTTTTCTAAACCGTCATCAGCAATGGCAACGCTTGTCGCCAGAACACTGCCTACTACCAATGTGGGCACTAATTTAGCTTTTATGGTCATGATTTTTCCCCTTGCTTTTACAATCGTCAGCTTCAAGCTACTAATTAATAAGCATACAAGGAATTGGGATTGTCACTTTGTCCTGAGTCAAAAGGTGCATTGCTATTTAAACCTTTGATGGGAGAAACGTATTTTATCCATAAATTTTGAATTCACTCTTGACCCCTTAGTGGAATCAGGTAATATACGCACCACGTCAACGGGGCACTGCCTCAGCGACCAGCTCTTTAACAATTTGATCAGGTAATTCATGTGGGCGCTTGCTGATGATGGTGGCAAATCACCAAATATCAAGGCAAGCGACTCAAGCAAGAAGATGATAAAGACACGTTCTTTGTTATCCATTTTGAATGAATTCGTTTGAACCTTGAGCCA